>VFQM010001482.1_pt1 | contig 20427 bp, 17 predicted proteins | sample 3512391 | NCBI WGS metagenome assembly VFQM01 (sample SAMN10412369, study PRJNA504923) | tailings metagenome | isolation source: Replicate 1 from Balatoc abandoned mine | place: Philippines | reverse complement strand
CTACGCGGAGGATATGTACCAGCCGATGGTTTATGGGTTGGCGGGGGGCGGGGAGTGGGTGTCAGTCGGTGAGGGGAAGAATGACGTCACTGTTAGGTGATTCCGAAGCGTAACTGTGTTTGAGGATAAGTCGATGGATGTTGGAAAACACTATGAGCAACTGTCTCAGCATTCTGCGGAAGTTCTGAAGAAGCTTCTAATGGACCAAGATTCTCTTGCGCTGTTAACAGTTGCGCATAATGCTGTCGCGGACTATGAAATCTTGAAGTCAGCTATCGCTGATCGGCCGGAGGCTGCAGTATTTACTTCCGCCGTCAAGGAATATCAGTTGGCTCTCTCAGCTTTGTCGGTGGGGTCATACAGGCATGCCTTCGTTGGCTTGCGCCTGTTCTATGAGATGACTTTGGCAACGATCCATTTCTCTGCGCATGAAATTTTCTATCGGCTCTGGACCCAGGACAAGAAAGATATTGTTTGGTCTGTGCTAATAGACGCGGACAACGGAGTTCTCGCTAAGCAGTTCGTCGGAGCGTTTAATCCGAGTTTTTCTGAATTTACCAAACAGTACAGAGCGTTAGCAGAAACCGTTTATCGTGAGTGTTCTGAGTTTGTTCATGGAAATGCTTTGACTCATGAAAAATTGCCTGACGCATTGGAGTTCGATAAAGAAATTCTGGCCTTGTGGCAGCAGAAAGCGGAAACAATTAGGCTGGTAATTGTTTTTGCATTTTCGGCGCGTTATCTCAACTATGTAACTGACGATTCGAGAAACGCAGTTGAACCAATCGTGATCGATACTCTTGGACACCTTCCTCCGGTCCAAGGAATTTTTTCAAAGTAACTAGGTAATACGATATGCCCGATTATTTCTTTCGAACCGAAGATATTCGACCAGAAGAGGTTCTTGATTACTTCGTAGAAACGAAGCAAGACCGCACAATCGTTGACGCCTTGAAGAATCGAAACCCGACCTTGTTGGTTGGGAGCCGAGGTGTTGGAAAATCTTTCTTGCTGAGAGTAGCGCAGAGAGAGTTGCTCGACTCGTTCGACACGGATCGTGTATTTCCGATCTACGTAAGCTTCGTCAGAAGCTCGTTGCTTCAATCTTCAGATCCAGATCAATTTAAGCATTGGATGCTTGCACGCATTTGCTCTGCAATTGTTCGATCGCTTGGCAAAGCGGGCTTGCTTGGGCGGATGCCTAAAGGGGTCTCGTTGTTAGCAGGGGCTGATGTAACGCCCGATATCGGCGCTACAAGAATTGAAGCGATTGCAGACGCGTATGAGAATTCTTGGCGCTCTCCTAATGCGGCGGTCGATATAACCGGATTGCCTGCCGTCGAGGAGTTAAGAGACGCGCTTGAGGATCTCTCTGACGACTTGGATATCAAGCGATTTGTATTGCTTGTGGATGAGGCGTCTCATATTTTCTTGCCGGAACAACAGCGTCAGTTTTTTACACTCTTCCGTGATCTACGGTCGCACTGCGTTACCTGCAATGCTGCTGTCTATCCTGGAGTGACCAGCTATGGCGATACTTTCCAGCCTGTACATGACGCGACTACGCTGTTTGTCGAGCGCGATGTATTGGCTTCGGATTACATCGACAACATGCGCGAGATGGTCCAAAAACAGGCGGACAGCGGCGTATTAACTGCGATTGCGCAAAATGGTAAGAACTTCGCTGTATTGGCCTACGCAGCTACAGGTAATCCGCGATTGCTACTAAAAACCCTAGCTCGTGCACCGAAAGTTAATTCCACTCAGGTCAACGAAACGATCCGAGAGTTTTATCGGACAGATGTTTGGGCGGAACACTCTCTGCTGTCGGAAAAATATCTTGGTCACAAGGAGTTGATTGACTGGGGGCGAACATTTATTGAATCTCATGTGCTTCCCGAGTTGCGATCAAAAAATGATGCAAATCTTCGTTCCGAAAAGAAATCGAGTGCTTTCTTTTGGGTTCACCGCGATGCACCTGAAATGGTTAAGGAGTCATTGCGCATTCTTGCGTATACCGGAATCGTTTCGGAGCATGCAAACGGAATTAAGGCGAGTAGAGGGGAAATTGGAAAAAGACTCTTGGTCAACCTGGGCTGTGTCTTTGCGCAAGAATCGGCACCAGCATCTTCTGCCTTCGAAATCGCAAAAGCGCTTGATCCTCGACGAATGACTGAATATGGCGCAAATCGATCTGAGTACAGAGATTTGCTTGAGGTCGTCCCCGCCGCTGCTGCAAACGCAGCCAGTGTTGCGAATGCACTTCAGCAACAACTCAAGAAACCGATAGCCGTGCTTGATTTAACTGATTGGCAAAAAGACAAGCTTGTAGAACTCAAACTTTCTACGGTAGGCGATGTTCTCAATGCGACAGAAGAGAAACTCAAAGAGGCAATGTATGTTGGCGACGTTAGAGCGAGACGAATGCGTAACGCTGCTTTAGCTGCCGTGATGGAATACCTCTCTGGTTAAGAGGGCGATAAGAGGGCGATAAGGGGGCGGAGTGAATTAGGGTCGATAAAGGGTCAGCATGAATTCCCATTTGCAAAATCCTCTCGGGTTATGGGCAAGGCGATGACGCAGCTTGCCCGTCTCTCATTTTTTCTCTGCCTGCAACTATCCGGCTGAGTTTTTGGGGGAGACAACCATGGCGAGAAAGAAATCTTCCACGTCCGAAGACCTGATGGAAATCGGCATGAAGCTGCCCTGGCAGGCCTGTCTTGTCCTGGCGCTGATCGCCTATCTCGGGTTCCACTATCTGGTGACGATGCCGCCGCGCCCGGTCGTCATTGCCGACCCGAAGCAGATGGGGCTGGCGATGGGCTCCATGGTTTTTCGGCAGGCCGCGATCACGGCGGGAATGTTTCTGCAGTATCTGGTGCCGCTGGCCTTGCTGATCGGCGCCGCCGTCTCGGCGGTCAAGCGTCGCCGTCATTCCGCGCTGCATCTGGCCGTGGCTTCGTCGCCGAATCGCAACGCGCTTGAGCGGATGAGTTGGCGCGAGTTCGAAGGGCTCGTCGGCGAGGTGTTCCGCCGCAAGGGCTTCGAGGTTGTCGAGCGCGGCGGCAATGCACCGGACTACAAGCGATAAGGGGTCAGCATGAATTGGATTTTCACAGTCACCAATTCACTTGGTATGGATTGAGCAATGGCCGTACTCATTCCATCCATCGGTAGCTGCACCTTCGACAGCGGCGGCGAGCGCCGGCTGGCCGAGCGGCTGGAGGCGAAGCTGGAGGGAGCGTTAAGGGGTCAGCATGAATTCCTATCTGCGAGCATCGATCACCTCGTAGGCAAGACGATGACGCCGTTTTCCCGCTTTTCGTTCTTCCTCTGTCTGCTGCTGTCCGGAATTTGCGCGCAGGCCAACTCGGCTCAGAACTACCCGTTTTCGGTCGAAACAGAGAAGGAAGGCGATGGTCACCGTATCGTTGCGCGCAACAATGGCCCGGCACCGGTGTCGGTGAAGGTGTCGATTGTTGGCGCGCAATCCATCTCGCCCGACCGGCCTTTCCCCGTTTATGCCGTCGTGCCGCCCGGCGGCGCTAGTCTTTACCTCGGCCGCATCCGGCCGGCGACGGCGGGTGTCGGTTATTCGTTCCGCGCCGAGAGCACGTGGGTGCTCGGCGACTTCAATGCGGCGCAGTCGCCGGATGCGCTCTATCGCTTGCCCTTCAAGGATGGCACGGCTTTTCATCTCGGGCAGTCGCCCGGCGGGCCGATCTCCACGCACGCCAGCCCTGATAGTCAGTTCGCGGTCGACATTCCAATGCCGGAAGGTACACCCATTGTCGCGGCCCGCGATGGTGTCGTGATCCACCGTGAGGCCAATCAGGTCTATGGCGCACAGGTGCCGGACATGCTCAGCAAGGCCAATGAGATCAAGATTCTGCATCTCGACGGCACCATTGGCGTCTACGCGCACCTCGCGCATGGCGGTGTGTATGTGTATCCGGGGCAGCGAGTCGTGGCCGGGCAGCAGATCGGTTTGGCTGGCTCCACCGGATATTCGTCGGGGCCGCATCTGCACTTTGTCGTGCAGACAGTCCGCCGCAATGGCGACAGGCTGGAGACGGTCTCGTTGCCTTTCCGGTTTTATGTCGGCGTTCCTCCGGTAGCCTTTTCGCCACAGTTCGGTTTGCTCGCCAAGGCCGATTACAGCTCGCCGGCGATGGCACCCAGCCCCGCACCGGCGCGAATGGCGCGTGCGCAGCCGGCATCGGCGGCCGTAACGCCAGAGACCGCTGCTACGGGCAATCCGGAAATGGTGATTTCCTTCCAGGTTCCTCCCGAAATCCGACGCGCCCTGCTGAAGGTTCCTGCGTGGCAGTGGTTTGCAGGCATGGTTGGGCTGATCATCCTTCTCTTTTTGCTCGACAAGCGCCGTACCGCACGCCGGCAGCGGGAGTTTCGTGTTGCCTATGAGCCGAGCTTTGGTGGGCGGATTTCGGCTTCGGAGCCTGGGCTTAGCCTGAGAGCAAGCGAGAGATTGCTCCTTGCCTGCGGCGGCGATAGGGCGCGCGCTGATCGCCTTCTGGCTTATGAACGCAGCAAGGCGCCGGGCATAGGCGATGAGGAGGCTGCCTTGCGCGCTTGGGAACGTTTGCAGCGGGATCGGCATTGACGTCCGGCCACTAAAGAATCGGCGTCATTTTTGGGGGAAAAATGGCCATACTCATTCCATCCATCGGTAGCTGCACCTTCGACAGCGGCGGAGAGCGCCGCCTCGCCGAGCGGCTGGAGGCGAAGCTGGAGGACGACTACCTCTGCTGGTACAACGTTGCGCTCGGGCCGTCGGCACTGCATCCCGATTTCATCGTCTTCCACCCGCGGCGCGGGCTGCTGATCCTGGAGGTGAAGGATTGGCGCACGCGCACGATCCTCGCTGCCGACCGCCAGAAATTCACCATCGAAACCGCGCGCGGCCCGACGGTGGTTGAGAACCCGCTGGAGCAGGCGCGACATTATGCGCATGCCGCCACAGATGTGCTGCAGCGCGACCCGCAACTGGTGTTTTCCAGCGGGCGCGAGGCGGGCAAGCTGATGTTTCCGTGGAGCTACGGCGTCGTCCTGCCGAACCTCACGCGCAAGCAGTTCGAGGAGGGCGGACTGGGCGAGGTGATCCCGCCGAACCGGGTGATCTGCCAGGACGAAATGCTCGAAGGCGTTGAGGCCGAGTTCTTCCAGCAGCGGCTGTGGGAGATGTTCCCGATTCCATTTCGCGGCGCGCTGTCGCTGCCGCAGATCGACCGGATTCGCTGGCATCTCTTCCCCGAGGTGCGCATTGCCTCGGCGCAGGCCGACCTGTTCGCCGCTAACGAGCCGCCGCCGGATTTCGTGCGCGTCATGGATCTGCAGCAGGAGCAACTGGCGCGCAGCCTCGGCGAGGGGCATCGCGTCATCCACGGCGTTGCCGGTTCTGGCAAGACGCTGATCCTCGGCTACCGCGCCGAGCATCTGGCGCAGGTGTGCGCCAAGCCGATCCTGATCCTCTGCTACAACGAGTCTCTGGCGCGCCGCATCGGCAGCATGATGCGCGCCAAGGGGCTGGCGGAGAAGGTGCATGTGCATCACTTTCACCAGTGGTGCCGCGCGCAGTTGTCGGCCTTCAACGTCGGGCTGCCGAAGCGCAACGACGACAAGGAGGCCTTCTTCGCCGAGATGGTCGACCGCGTGATCCGCGCCGTCGAGCGCGGCCAGATTCCGGCGGCGCAGTACGATGCGATCCTGATCGACGAGGGGCACGATTTCCGCCCGGAGTGGTTCAAGCTGGTGGTGCAGATGGTCGATCCGAAGACCAACAGCCTGCTGGTGCTGTACGACGACGCGCAGTCGATCTACGGCGACGAGAAGCGGAAGAAGTTCAGCTTCAAGAGCGTCGGCATCCAGGCCGCCGGCCGCACGACGATCCTCAAGGTGAATTACCGCAACACCGACGCCATCCTGCGCTTCGCGCGCGACGTGGCGCAGAGCATCCTGACGCCGAGCGAGGCGGACGATGACGGCGTGCCGCTGCTGTCGCCACAGTCCGCCGGTCGGGCCGGTGCCGCGCCGCAGGTGATCAACCTGCCGAGCCTCAAGGATGAGGCGGAGTTCATCGTCAAACACCTGAAGGATGCGCACCGTGCCGGCACGCCGTGGCGTGACATGGCGGTGATCTACCGCGAGTGGCGTGATGCGAAGCTGATCCGCAACATGCTGCCAGCCCACGGCATCCCGCTCGTCTATTTCAAGGACGCAACCTACGCCCCCGACGAGGACAAGGTGATGCTGATCACCATGCACTCGTGCAAGGGGCTGGAGTTTCCGCTGGTGGTCATCCCCGGTGCCGACCGGATCAGGAGCGCCGGCGAACTGTCGCCGCACGAGGCGAAGCTGCTCTATGTGGCGATGACGCGGGCGACGCGGGAACTGGTGGTTTGCGGGGTTGGGGAAGCGGCAGCGGTGCAGTGAATTCGCCGAAGTCGTGATTTTTTGTCACGACTTGAGCTGAGTGAGTGTGAGTTTCGGCACCAAAGGGAGGGGGCAATTTGCCGCCCCCCTTGGGGAGCTTCAGGGAAGTCTATTGATCGTAAGGTTGCAATTTTCTACGTAGCTGTCACCGGCTTGCTTTTTGTTTAATACCTAATACGGTATATTTCGTCTATGACTGCTTCTCCCCGAAAAGAACGGCCGCTGCACTGGGTGGGTTCCGCCAAGCGCGACTTGCTGGATTTTCCGGACGACGTGATCGACGAATTCGGCTACTCGCTCGGCGTCGTGCAGTTGGGCGGTCAGCCACCGGCCGCCAAGCCCTGGAAAGGTGAGGGACCAGGTGTGTTCGAGTTGGTCGAGGATGCGCGTGGCGATACCTATCGGGTGGCCTACACGGTGCGGTTCGCGAAGGCGATCTACGTGCTGCATTGCTTCCAGAAGAAATCGCCCTCCGGCATTCGTACGGCCAGAACGGATGTCGAGTTGATCCATGAACGCTTGAAACTGGCCCGTGACGATTACGAGGTGCGCTATGGCAAGGAAAAATGAATCGGTTGACGTCGGTACCGGCGATGTCTTCAAGGACCTCGGCTTTGCCGACGCGGACGAACGCAAGCTACGCACGCAACTGGCGATGCGCCTCAACGACCTGCTCAAGGAGCGCAAGCTCACCCAGATTGCGGCAGCGCAGATTTTCGGTATCCCGCAGCCGCATATCTCGGAGCTTCGCAACTACAAGCTGAGCCGCTTTTCTTCGGAGCGGCTGCTGCATTTCATCACCCTGCTCGACAAGGATGTCGAGATCGTCATCCGCCCGAAAGCGGCCAATCACGAAGCGGGGCATGTCTCGGTGCTGGTGGCGGCCTGATTTTTGGATTGGCGATTCCCCTAGCTGAAGCGCATTAAGGCTACTCTGCCAGTGACAAGGCTCCGGCACGTATTGGCAGCCGTGCTCGTCGGCTTCCTCCTCGCCGACCAACTCCTCCCGCCCCCGCTCCCCGGCAGCAGCAACCCAGCCCACCTCGCGCCCCACGCCCAGGTCATCCTCGCCCGCGACGGCACGCCGCTGCGGGCCTTTCCCGATCGCGCGCACATCTGGCGGCACCCGGTGCGGGTGGCGGAGGTGTCGCCGCGCTATGTGGAGGCGGTGCTGGCCTACGAGGACCGCTTCTTCCGCTGGCATCCCGGCGTGAATCCGTTCGCGCTGCTGCGCGCGGCGGGGCAGTGGCTGTGGCACGGGCACATCGTCTCGGGCGGTTCGACACTGACCATGCAGGTGGCGCGCATGCTGGAGCCGGAGGCCTACGCCTCGCGTTCGCTCGCCGGCAAGCTGCGCCAGATGGTGCGGGCGGTGCAGCTGGAGCTGCGCCTTTCCAAGACCGAGATCCTCGAGCTGTACCTCACCTATGCGCCGATGGGCGGCGTGCTCGAAGGCGTCGAGTCGGCGAGCCGCGCCTATCTCGGCAAGCCCTCGTTGGCACTCTCGCACGCCGAGGCGGCGCTGCTGGCGGTGCTGCCGCAATCGCCCTCGCGCCTGCGGCCGGACCGCTTCCCCGAGCGCGCCCGCGAGGCGCGCGACAAGGTGCTGGATCGCCTTGTGCCGGCGTGGGGCGAGGCGACGGTGAAGGAGGCGAAGCAGGAGCCGGTGATCGCGCTGGCGCTGCGCGAGCCGCTGTTGGCGCCGCTCTTCGCCGAGCGCGTGCGCAAGCTCCACCCGAGGGCGCAGCGCGTGGATACGACGCTCGATGCCGGCACGCAGGCGAGCGTCGAGCAGCTCGTCGCGGCGCGGCTGGCGGTGCTGCCGCCGCGCGTGTCGATGGCGGCGCTGGTGGTCGACAACGCCACGCTGGAAATCCGCGCCTACGTCGGCTCGGCCGATTTCTTCGACGCCGAGCGCTTCTCTCATGTCGACATGGTGCATGGCCGGCGCTCGCCCGGCTCGGCCCTGAAGCCCTTCCTCTACGGTCTGGCGCTGGACGAGGGGCTGATCCATTCCGAATCGCTGCTCTCCGACGTGCCGCAGTCCTTCGCCGGCTACCAGCCGGGCAACTTCCAGGCGAGCTTTTCCGGCCCGGTAGGGGTGACCGAGGCGCTGCAGAAATCGCTCAACGTGCCGGCGGTGGAAGTGCTCGACCGCCTCGGGCCGCAGCGCTTCGTCTCGCTGTTGCGGCGCGGCGGGCTGAAGCTCGATCTGCCGCGCGGCGCCGAGCCGAATCTGTCGGTGATCCTCGGCGGGGTGGCGGTTAACCTCGAAGGCATGGTCGGCGCCTACACGGCCTTCGCCCGCGGCGGCGTTGCCGGCAAGCCGCGCTACGTGGCCGATGCGCCGGTCGAGGAGGCGCGCTTGATGAGCGAGGGCGCGGCCTTCATCATCCGCGATGTGCTCGAATCCGGCGGCCCGGTGGCGCGGCAGGTGGAAGGCGGCGTCGGGGCGCGGCGCGGCATCATGTGGAAGACCGGCACCAGCTTCGGCTTCCGCGATGCGTGGGCGGTGGGTGTCAGCGACCGCTACACGGTCGGCGTCTGGGTCGGCCGCCCGGACGGCACGCCCAACCCCGGCTTCTTCGGCGCCAACGTCGCGGCGCCGATGCTGGTCGATGTGTTCTCGGCCATCGACGATTCTCGCCCCGCCAAGCGAACGCCGCCAGCGAGCGTGACGCAGGCGAAAGTCTGCTGGCCGCTCGGCCTGCGCGCCGACGCCGTGCCGACTGCGCTGTGCCACCGCGAGCGCACCGCGTGGCTGCTGAACGACGCCGCACCGCCAACCTTTCCCGACCGCCTGCGCGAAGGCGCAGCGCGCTACACCGACTACCGCGACGCCGCCACCGGCCAGCGCGTGCGCACGGCCTGCGCGCCGGGCGAGATGAAAGCGGTGGAGATGGCCCGCTGGCCCGCCGCGCTGGAACCGTGGCTCGACGCCGCCACGCGCGAACGCGCACTGCCGCCGGCCTGGGCGCCCAGCTGCGCAAAGGCGCAGGCGCCGGAGGCAGGGTTGCGGATCGTCAGCATCACCAACGGCGAGACGATCCGCCGGGCAGGCAGTACGGGCGGCGTAGCCCCTTCGCTGCGGCTCGAAGCCCGCGGCGGCCAGCAGGAACTGATCTGGCTGGTCGATGGCCGCCAGGTCGGCCGTGCCCCGGCCGGCAAGGCGCTGCACCACGCCTTCCCCGAGGCCGGGCGGCACACGGTGACGGTGATGGATGATTCGGGCCGTTTCGACCGGGTGGAGATCAGCGTGCGCTGAGCGTGGCGTGGGCGCTGCGTCCGTGTTGGCTCGCCGATGCCCACGGAATGCGCGACAATGCCCCATTGCTTCCGGCACAGGGGATCGCCATGAACGAACAATTCCAGTCGCTCGACCACGTCAAGGCCACGGCCATCGACATGGTGCTCAAGTTCGGTCCGAAGCTGGTGGTGGCCGCGGCCATCCTTGCCGCGGGTTATTTCGCCGGGCGCTGGGTGGCGCGCATGGTCGGCCGCCTGCTGCATCGCTTCAAGCTGGAGCCGCCGGTGCTGGGGCTGCTGACGCGGGTGTCGCATCTGGTCGTCTTCGCGCTGTTCGGCATCATGGCGCTGCAGAACCTCGGGGTCGAGCTGCTGCCGCTGATCGCCGGCCTCGGCGTCGCCGGCGCCGGCGTCGCGCTGGCCATGCAGGGCATTCTCGGCAACGTCGCCGCCGGGCTGACGATCATCTTCACGCAGCCCTTCCACGTCGGCGACTACATCTCGATCGCCGACGAGGAGGGCGAGGTGCTCGACATGAGCCTGTTCAGCACCACGCTTGGCCATACCGACCGCTCGAAGGTGGTCATCCCGAACCGCAAGATCGTCGGCGAGATCCTGCACAACTACGGCAAGATCCGGCAGCTCTCGCTCAAGGTCGGCGTTGCCTACGGTACCGACATCGACCATGCCCTGCGCACCATCGACGAAGTGCTGCGCGCCAACCCGCGCGTGCTGCAGGACCCGGCGCCGGTGGTCGGCGTCGAGCGTCTGGCCGATTCCGCGGTGAACGTCAGCATCAACCCCTGGGTGGCGGTTCCCGATTACGTCGATGCCTGCAACGAGCTGAACAAGGCGGTGCTGGCAAGCTTCCGCGAGCAGGGCGTCAGCATCCCGTACCCGCAGCGGGAAGTGCGCCTGCTCGGCACCCCCGCCTGAGCCTCTCCCCTGCCTGCGGTTCCCCCGGTCGCCAGCGTTGCGGCCGGGTCTGCCCGCTGCGCCGGCATGGCGCTGGTTCCGGCCCGGCCGGCAAGTTAAACTGCAAGACCCTTCTGCCAACAAGGATTCTGAATGCCCCGCTGGATGCCCTACGCCGTCACCGCGCTCGGCTATTTCCTGCCCGGTGTGGCCGGTCTTCAGCTGGGGGTGTTGCAGGGGTATGCCAGCCCGCTCTTTCCGGCCGCCGGCTGGGCGCTGGTGGCGCTGCTCTGCTATGGCCCGCGGGTGCTGCCGGCGGTGTGGGTCGGCGCCTTCCTGACCAATCTGGTGGTGGAGCTCGGCAACGGCGCGGTGTGGTCGATGTCCTCGGGCTTCGTGGCGGCGCTGATCGCCACCGGCGCCTGCCTGCAGGGCTGGCTCGGCAGCTTCCTGGTGCAGCGGCAGCTGGGCGATGCCTGGCGGCGTCTGGAGCGCAACGCCGACATCTTCCGCTTCACGCTGCTCGGCGGGCCGCTCGCCTGCCTGGTGTCGGCGACCGTCGGCGTTTCCTCGCTGCTCGCCTTCGGCATCGTTCCCGCTGCCGACTTCCTCTTTTCGTGGTGGAACTGGTGGGTCGGCGACACGCTCGGCGTGCTCGTCGGGGCGCCGCTCGGCCTGCTCCTGCTGGAGCGGCAGGCGCCGGTCTGGCGCAAGCGCATGCTGGTGCTGGCGGTGCCGATCCTGCTGACGCTGTCGCTGATCGTCGCTGCCTTCCTCTATGTGGCGTACTGGGAGCGGGAGCAGCAGGCCAGCGTGCTGGAGGGGCGCGGCGAAGCGCTGGCCTTCCGCCTGCAGCAGCGCTTCGACAGCGTCAGCGAATCCCTCTCGGCGCTGCGGCGGCTGATCGAGGTGACGCCGGATCTCGGCCATGCCGCCTTCGCGCAGTTCGCGCATCTGACGCTGGCTGACCGGCCGGAGTTCTCGGCGCTCAGCTTCAATCCCTATGTCCGGCACGAGCAGCGCGCCCGTTTCGAGGCGGAGCAGGCGCGCAAGCTGGGGGAGCCCGGTTTCGTCATCCGCGGGCGCCTGCCGACCGGGGAGCTGGAGCGTGCCGGCGAGCGGCCGGCTTACGTGCCGGTACTGTTCATCGCCCCGCAGGCGCCGAACCGGGTGGCTGTGGGCTTCGACATCAATGGCGACCCGGTCCGTCACGATGCCATCCGCCGGGCTGCGGCAACGCATCAGCCGGCGGCAACGGCGGCGGTGCATCTGGTACAGGACAACGAGCGGCGAACCGGCATCCTCCTCCTGCATCCGGCCTATCGGCAGCGCAGCACGCAGCCGTCCGATCGCGACGAGCCGATCGGCTTCGCCGTCGGTGTGCTCAAGGTCGAGGAGATGGTGGCGGCGGCCCTCGGTGCTTCGGCGGTGGCGCCGGAACTGCATTTCTCGCTGCACGACACCGGCGACCGGACCGCGCAAGGCGGCAGCCGCCGCCTGTTCGGCCCGGCCGAGCCGGAAGGCAAGGCCTGGCATGCTGACCTGCAGCTGGCCGACCGGACCTGGCGCCTGTCGGTATGGTTCAGCCCCGACTATGTGCGCGAGCACCGCTCGCTGCTGTCTTCCTTCGTCGGTGTCTCGGGCATGCTCTTCGTCGCCGTGCTGCAGCTGCTGCTGCTGTCGATGAGCGGTCGCGCCGCGGTCTACGAGCGCAAGGTGGATGCGCAACGTGCCGATCTGCGGCAGCTCGATTCGGCCCTCAACGAGCGCATGCTGGAGATGCAGTCGATCCTCGACAATTCGAGCGTCGGCATCACCTTCGTCCGCGATCGCTGCCAGCTCTGGTCGAATCGCCGCATGGCCGAGATGTTCGGCTACCCGGACGGTGCGCTGGCCGGGGTCAGTACCGCCATGTTCTATCCCTCTCCCGACGATTACGAGGCCTTCGGGCGGGAGGCGTATCCGGTGCTGCTGCGTGGCGAGCGCTTCGCCACCGAGCGGCAGATGCGCCATCGCGATGGCCACCTGATCTGGATGCGCATGAACGGCAAGCTGGTCGATGCCGAAAAGCCGGAGGTCGGCAGCATCTGGGTCTTCGAGGACATCTCCGAGCAGAAGGCGGTCGAGGCCGAGCTGATCCGGGCGAAGGAGGCTGCCGAATCGGCCAGCGTGGCGAAGAGCCAGTTCCTGGCGACGATGAGCCACGAGATCCGGACGCCGATGAACGGCATCCTGGGCATGGCGCAGCTGGCGCTGATGCCGGGGATGAGCGAGGCCGAACGCGAGGATTGCCTGCGTACGCTGCTCGATTCCGGGCAGGCGCTGCTGACGCTGCTCAACGACATCCTCGACCTTTCCCGCGTCGAGGCCGGCAAGGTGGCGCTGGAGCTGTGCGCGTTCTCGCCGGCGGCGATCATCACCGATGCCGAGAAACTCTTCCGGCAGGCGGCGAATGCCCGCGGCGTGCGCCTGACATCGGTCTGGCACGGCGACGCGGAGGCGCTCTACGAAGGCGATCCGATGCGCCTGCGACAGATGCTGACCAACCTCGTCGGCAACGCCGTCAAGTTCACCCACGAAGGCGAGATCCGGATCGAGGGGCGCGTCGAGCGCTGCGATGAGCATCTTTCCCGGGTCGAGTTCTCGGTCAGCGATACCGGCATCGGCATTGCTCCGGAGACGCGGCATCTGCTGTTCGAGCCCTTCTCGCAGGCGGACAGCTCGACGACGCGCAAGTACGGCGGCACCGGTCTCGGGCTGTCGATCGTGCGCGGTCTGGCGCAGGCGATGAACGGCGAGGTCGGCGTCGACAGCGAGCCGGGCAAGGGCTCGCGCTTCTGGTTCCGGGTGCCGCTGCCGCTGCTCGTTGCCGAGGCCGGCAGGGAAGTGGCCGCGCCGGCAGCAATCGCGCCGGCGGCGAAGACGGCGCACATCCTGCTGGTCGAGGACAACCTGACCAATCGCCGGCTGATCATGGCCATGCTCGGCCGCGTCGGCTATACCGTGGACGTGGCCGAGAACGGCGAGGAAGCGCTGGCGCGGGTGATGCAGGCGCCGCCGGACGTGGTGCTGATGGATGTGCAGATGCCGGTGATGGACGGTCTGGAAGCGACCCGTCGCATCCGCGAGTGGGAGCGTGCGCAGGGGCGGACGCCGTTGCCGATCATCGCGCTGACGGCAGACGCCTTCGAGGACGACCGGCAGCGCTGCCTGGCTGCCGGCATGAACGACTACCTGACGAAGCCGATCGATTTCTCCGTCCTTCAGGTGCTGATCGCGCAATGGCAGCCGGCCGCGGCGCCAGCATCACCGGCCGGCGAGAATGAGGTCTTCGATGCCGCAGGCCTGATGCGCCGGATGAACGGGGACCCGGCGCTGGCCAGGGCGCTGCTCGAACTGGCCCGGACCGATATCGACCGGGCGCTGGAGGCGCTGCGCGAGGCGCTCGCCCGCGGCGATGCCGGTGATGCCTTGCGGGCCGTGCATGCGATCAAGGGCATGGCGCTCGAAGTCGGCGCTGCGCTCCTCGGCCGGCGCGCTGCGAGCCTCGAAGCGCCCTTGCGTGACGGCCGGTTGCCCGAGAGCGAGGCCGTGTCGGCCCTCTGCGAAGACTACGCCCATCTCTGCTCGCGCCTGGCGGAGTGGCTTTCCCAACATGCACATTCAACGATCACCAATGAAACCAGCCATTGAACCTGTCAATTTCCACGGTCTCGACGCCCTGCGCCTGACTGCCGCCAACGGTGCCGAAGCCGTCATCAGCCTGTTCGGGGCGCAGGTCCTGTCGTGGGTGACGCCGGACCGGCGCGAACGCCTCTATCTCTCGGACAAGGCCGTGTTCGACGGCAGCCGTCCGGTCCGCGGCGGCATTCCGGTCTGCTTTCCGCAGTTCGGCGAAACCGGCGCGCTGCCGCGGCACGGCTTCGTGCGCACGCGCCCGTGGCAGATCGCCGCGCAGCGGGCCGGCGACGACTACGCGCTGGTGACGCTGGCGACGACGGACGACGACGAAACGCGCGCGCTGTGGCCGCATCCGTTCCGAGCCGAACTGACGCTGATGCTCGAATCCGACCGCATCGACCTCGAATTCTGCGTGGTCAACACCGGCGAGGCGCCGCTGGCCTTCACCGGTGCGCTGCACACCTACTTGCGCGTGGTGCAGGTCGAGGATGCGGCACTCGAAGGCTTGCGCGGCTGCGACTACCGGGATGCCGCGAACGGCGACCGCATCGTCCGCGAGACCGGGACCGAACTGCTGGTCGAGGCGGAAACCGATCGTGTCTATTTCAACGTCCGCCGGCCGCTGCTGCTGAAGGCGGGGAACCTGAGCCTCGGCATCGCGCAGGAAGGCTTCCCCGACGCCGTGGTGTGGAACCCGTGGGTCGAGCGATGCGCAGCCATCGCCGACATGCCGGACAACGGCTGGCGGCACATGCTGTGTGTGGAGGCCGCAGTGGCAAAGACGCCGGTGATGGTGGCGCCCGGCGAGGAGTGGTACGGCCGGCAGACGCTGGTCGCAGTTTGATCCGGGTTGCAGCGATGGCGTACAGCGACAGCTTTCTGGAAACACCGCCAGGCCGTGAGGAGGTCGACGCGATGCGAGGCTGCGTCGTGGTCGAGTTCGGCGCACCGTGGTGCGGGTATTGCCGGGCGGCCGAACCGCTGGTCGCTGCCGCTTTCGCGGCGCATCCGCAGGTGCAGCATCTGCGCATCGAGGATGGCCCGGGGCAGCGCCTTGGCCGCAGCTTCCGCGTGAAGCTGTGGCCGACGCTGGTGTTCATGCGCGATGGCGTCGAGGTGGCGCGGCTGGTACGGCCGGTGGCCGCCGAGCCGATCGCCGATGCGCTGGCCGAAATCACCGCATGAGCCGCGTCGATTTTTCGTCGCTGGATGCGGCCGGCCTGAACCTGCAGGCGGTGTTCGACCTGTCGGCGCTGCCGGCGGAACTGCGGGCGGCGCTCGATCCGCAGGGGCGCCATCGCCGCCTGCTGCTGATCGGTCACGGCGGTCGTACGCTGTGGGAACAGGTCAAGGCGGCGGGCCTCGCCTCGGAACATCCGATCGACGATTTCACCATCGCCGCCGTGCGCGACTGGTTTGCCGAGCAGTTGCCGGACCGTGCGTACGAGCTGGTGTACCCGGGCGACGGGCCGATCGGGCTGCAGGCGCTGGGCCGGCTCGCCGGCTGGCACCACGAGTCGCCGTTCCGTGTCGGCGTCAATGCCGAATGGGGTTCCTGGTTCGCCTATCGTGCGGTGGCGCTGACCGATGCCGAACTGGCGACGACTGCCCCCGTGGGCGGGGGCTCGCCGTGCGCCGTCTGTAGTGGGCAGCCCTGCGTCGTCGCCTGCCCGGCGGGCGCGCTGGCGGACAAGGATTTTTCGCTGCAGAAATGCATTGCCTATCGCCGGCAGCCGGATTCGCGTTGCCGCATCACCTGCGTCGCGCGCACCAGTTGTCCGGTGCGCCCGGAGCACCGCTACGACGATGCGCAGATCGCGCACAGCTACTCGCGTTCGCTGGCGATGATCGAACGCTGGGGCGGCTGAATCCACGCCGCTTCCGCTCGCTGCGCGCGACCGGCAGCACGCTGTGCTGAGGGCTTGATCACCGCCAGCAGCACGCCGGCGGCCGCGAGCGCGATGCCGCCGAAGGCCGCGGCCTCGATCGCCTGCCCGAACAGCAGGTAGGCGGTGATCGCCGCACTGACCGGCATCAGGTAGAAGATGCTGGCGACGCGGCTGACCTCGCCGCGCTGGATCAGCAGGCCGAGCAGCGTCACTGCGCCGACCGAGATCGGCACCGCCATCCACAGCAGCGCGACGACGAACTCGCCGTTCCATGTCACTTGCCCGGTCTCGAACAGTGCCGCGCCGGCGAGCATCGGCAGCGTGCACAGCGCGTGCTGCAGCGTGCTGCCGGTGAGCGGGTGCATGCCCGGGCAGCGCTTCTTCTGGTACAGGTTGCCGGCCGACATGCCGAGCAGGCCGAGCACCGACAGCAGCGCCGCGTCGAGGTAGGCCGGGTCGACCTGCAGGCGCCCGCGCAGTACCAGATAGACGCCGGCCAGCCCGAGCAGCAGCCCCAGCCACTGGCGCGGCGTGACGCGCTCGCCGAGCAGCGGTCCGGCGCCGAGGGCGACGAGGATCGGGTGCAGCGCGATGATCAGCGCCGACACCGCCGGCGGCACGCCGAGCGCGATGCTGTAGCAGACGCCAGACGAGAAGAGGCCGATGCCGAGCAGGCCGGCGATGCCGATGTGCGTCGCCTCGCGCAGGTCGCGCGGCCACGGCGCGCGCACGGCGATGGCGATGCCGGCGAGGATCGCCGCCGCCAGCGCGAAGCGCAGGCCGAGGAAGACGAAGGGTTCGGCATGCGACAGGCCGAGGCGGGTGCCGACGAAGCCGGAACCGGAAAGCACGACAAAGAGCAGCGGCAGCAGGCGGGAAAGCGTGGCGTCGTTCATGGCGCACCGCCCTGGCGGCGCGCCGCCTGCGTGTGGCCGCCGTAGCCCCAGTTGCCGGCCGGCAGCTCGCGGATCACGACGTAGCTCGCTTCCGGTGTGCTGCCCAACGCTTCGCGCAGCAGCGCCGAGGTCGCCGCGATCATGCGGGCGATTTCCGCCGGCGTGTTGCTGCCGGCGGTGATGGCGATCTCGCAGTGGCACGGCGACAGCGGCGCCGGCTGGCCGCCGATCAGCCAGCTGGCGTCCGTGACCGTCTCGACGAGCACGGCGGTGACTTCCCGGCGCTTGCCGAGGATGTCGACGATGAGGTCGGTGGCGCGGCGGGCAAGGGTGTTGCGCTTGTCCGGCGGCAGCTCGGTGCCGAGCGTGATGCGGATGAAGGGCATGATCGTTCTCCTGTCGGGCTTGATTTCCGACCAATCTAGCGGCTACGATCACATTACGGAAATTGATTATTGCCTGATCAAAATACTGAAATACGATTATGCAGAAACGCCATCTGGACATCGAAGCCTTGCGCGCGCTGGTCGCCATCGACGAGGCGTCGGGCTTTTCCGCCGCAGCGCAGCGCCTCGGGCGCACGCAGTCGGCGGTCAGCCTGCAGATCCGCCGGCTCGAGGAAACGCTCGGGCAGACCTTGCTGAAGCGCGTGCAGGGGCGGGTCGACGGGGCGACGGCCGAGGGCGTACTGCTGATCGCCTACGCCCGCGAGATCCTGCGCCTGAACGACGAGGCCTATGCCAGCGTGGCCGAGAACGCCGCCGCCGGCTCGCTGCGCATCGGCGTGCCGGAGGAGCTGATGGAGCACATCTTCCCGCCGGCGATGCGGCGCTTCCAGGCACTCTTTCCGCGCATGCGCGTGACGCTGCGCGCCGGTCCGTCGCCGGAGCTGCGGCAGGCGCTCGCCGCCGGCGAGTTCGACCTGATCCTGTTCAAGCACTGCGATGCCACGCCGCCGAAGGGCTGCGTGCCGGTGTGGTCCGAGCCGCTGGCGTGGATGGCCGGCGAAGGCTTCGCGACCGGCCTGCCGACGCCCTTGCCGCTGGCGCTGTTCGGCGAGAACTGCGTGTTCCGCATCGCCGTCACGGCGGCGCTGGCGAAGGCGGGGATCGCCTGGCAGCTCGCCTATACCGGCAGCAGCGTGACCGGGCTGCGTCAGGCGGTGATGTGCGGGCTCGGCGTCGGCGTGCTGCCGCGCAGCCTGCTGCTGCCGGGCATGGTGGAGATTGCGGCGGGGCTGCCGCGGCTGCCGGACGCGCATCTCGCCGCCGCATTCGCGCCGGGCCAGCCGCATCCGGCGGCGGAACGTTTCGTTGCCTTGATGGGCGAGGAACTGCGCACGCAGCGCGGCATGCGCGCCGCGGCCTGAGCGTTCAGCGGGCCGGCGTCGTCGTTGGGGGCGGGCGCCGCCACAACGGCGCCAGGCCGATGAGGCCGAGGATGGGGCCGGGCAGCAGCAGCCAGGCGATGGCCAGTCCCCAGCCGTCGAGCAGCCGCGTCGCCAGCGCGATCGACACCATGGTGATGGCGAAACCGACCGAGTTCTGGATGGCCAGCGCGCTGCCGACGATCTGCGGCGGGCAGGCCTTCGCCGACATCGCCGAGAACTGCGGCGAATCGGCGATGACGCTGAAACCCCAGAGCAGCAGCAGGGCCAGCAGCAGCGGCGCCGGCAGCCCGCCGGAGAAGGGGAAGACGAGGCAGCACAGCGCCGAGACGGCGAGGGCGACGGCGGCGACGCGGGCGCTGCCGAGGCGCGCCGTGAACTGGCCACCGGCGATGCAGCCGAGGGCGCCGATGCCGATGATGGCGAAGGCCAGCGTCGGCACGGAGAGGCCCAGCGCCGCGTGCAGCCCGGTGCGGGCGACGAGCATCGGCACCAGCGTCCAGAAGGCATACAGCTCCCAGCAGTGGCCGAAATAGGCGAGCGCCGAGGCACGGAATTCGGGAATCTGGAAGGCGCGGAAGACGCCGCCGAGGGTGATCGCCGGCGCACCGTGGCCGCGCTTGAGGTGCGGGCCGTCGCCGAGACGCAGGATCATCGCGGCGGCGACGAGGGCGAGCGCCGAGGCGGCGAGGATCGGTCCCTGCCACGGCCAGGCCGTGCCGAGCGCGCGGATGCCGTGCGGCAGTGCAGTGCCGAGCGTGAGCATGCCGACCAGCCAGGCGAGCGCGGCGCCGGCGCGTTCCGGTTCCCAGCTGACGACCAGCTTCATGCCGAGCGGGTAGACGCCGGCGAGCGACAGGCCGACGGCGAAGCGCCACAGGATGCCGGCATCGACGCCGCCGGCGAGGAAGGCGAAGCCGGCGTTGGCCAGCGCGCCGAGCACGGCGCAGACGGCGAAGATGCGGCTGGCGGGGAAACGGTCGGCGAGGCCGGAAACGGCGAAGGCGAGCGTGCCGAGGATGAAGCCGAGCTGCGTGGCGTTGGTCAGCGCGCCGATGTCGGCGGGGCTGGCGCCCCAGGTCTGCATCAGGTCGTCGGCGGCGCTGTTGGCGGAGAACCAGAGCGAGGTGCCGAAGAGCTGGGCGATGACGATGACGGCGACCGGCAGGTGGCGCATCATCGTCTGTCGCTCCTTATTTCGCAGGCTTTGCCGCCCACGAATCCTTCAGCGTCACCGTGCGGTTGAAGACCGGCGCGCCGGCCTTCGAGTCGACGCGGTCGGCGACGAAGTAGCCGTGGCGCTCGAACTGGAAGCGGTCTTCGGCCTTGGCGTCCTTCAGCGAAGGTTCGAGCTGGGCGGTGATGACCTGCTTCGAGTTCGGGTTGATGTCGTCGAGATAGTCGCGCTCGAGCTCCGGCGCATCGCCCTCGCGACGGGCGCCCGGCGCCGGCACAGCGAACAGGCGGTCGTAGAGGCGGATCTCGGCGGTGTAGCCGTGCGCGGCGGACACCCAGTGCAGGTTGCCCTTGACCTTGACGCTGTCGGCGCCCGGCGTGCCGGACTTGGTGTCGGGCAGGTATTCGCACAAGACCTTCACGACCTTGCCCGCGGCGTCCTTCTCGCAGCCGGTGCACTTCACGATGTAGCCGTACTTGAGGCGCGCCATGCTTCCCGGCAGGCTTTCGCCTGTCGGGGCCAACCTTGGCGGGTAGAGGCGGTGGTAGCCCTTGCTCGGCTCCTCCATGAAGTCCTCGGCCTCGATCCACAGCTCGTGCGAGAAGGGCATCGAGCGCTTGCCGAGCTCGGGCTTCAACGGATGGTTCGGCGCGAAGCATTCCTCGCTCTGGCCTTCCGGGTAGTTGGTGATGACCAGCTTCAACGGGGCGAGCACGGCGACGCGGCGTTCGGCCGATTCGTTGAGCACTTCGCGGAAGCAGTCCTCGAAGGTGACGTAGTCGA
>VFQM010001481.1_pt1 | contig 20432 bp, 20 predicted proteins | sample 3512391 | NCBI WGS metagenome assembly VFQM01 (sample SAMN10412369, study PRJNA504923) | tailings metagenome | isolation source: Replicate 1 from Balatoc abandoned mine | place: Philippines | reverse complement strand
AGAACGATCCGTTCCGCCTGATGGGCTTCGGCCACCGCGTCTACAAGAACTACGATCCGCGCGCGACCGTGATGCAGAAGACCGTGCGCGAAGTGTTCGACGCGCTGAAGGTCACCGATCCGCTGTTCGAAACCGCGTTGCGGCTGGAAGAGATCGCGCTGAACGATCCCTACTTCGTCGAAAAGAAGCTGTTCCCGAACGTCGATTTCTATTCGGGCATCATCCTCTCGGCGATCGGCTTCCCGACCACCATGTTCACCGCACTCTTCGCCCTGGCCCGCACGGTCGGCTGGGTCGCGCAGTGGAACGAGATGATCAGCGATCCCGGCCAGAAGATCGGGCGTCCGCGCCAGCTCTACACCGGCCCGACGCAGCGCGATTACGTGCCGCTGAGCAGCCGCTAACAGGAGTTCAGGCGCGGCCGAGTCTTCGGTGCCGGTTTCTCGAGAGAAACCGGTTGGCTGCGCCAGCTCTACACCGGCCCGACCCAGCGCGATTACGTGCCGCTGAGCAGCCGCTGAGCGAGAGAAGTTCGGCAATCAGACCCTCGCCCCGGACTTGATCCGGGGTGACTGACAAGCTGCCGCTCGACAAGCGCGGTTTGGCGGGTGATAGTGCGCCCCACGAACACAAAAACGGGGGAAGCGTGCATGGAAACCTTCAGGAACGTCCTCAGGCTGCTTTACATGGTCTTGGGCGGTCTGCTGGCCTTCTCAGGCTTTTTCTGGGCCCTGCAGGGCGCCGGCGTGATCATGTGGCCGAAGGAAAGCTTCATGCTGGCCGATCCCGTGTGGATTCGAAACGGCCTGATTACCGCTGCCCTAGGCCTCGGCCTGATCTGGGTGCTGCGCGGTCGTCGGGCGTAGCGCCAGCAAGTCAGCCGGCACGTCCAGGATGAAGCGCGCGCCCTGCCCGGGGGCGCTGTCGATGGTCAGGTCGCCGCCCATGGCGCGGGCCAGCCGGCGCGAAATGTAGAGGCCCAGGCCCGAACCGCCATCTTCGCCGCTGCGGCCAAGCCGCTCGAACTTCTCGAAAACCTTGGCCTGCTGATCTTGCGACAGGCCCGGTCCCTGGTCCGCAACCACCAGCCGCGCACGGCCGCCGGCGTCCTCGAGCCGGATCCAGACCTGCGAATTGTCCGGGGCATAGCGGATCGCATTGCCGACCAGGTTGAGCAGGATCTGCAGCACCCGGCGGAATTCCGCGATCGCGGGCAGGTGCTCGCCGGTCTTGGGGGCATCGATGGTAATGCCGCGCTCCTGCGCACGCACCGCCAGGATCCCGGCAGCGCGCCGCGCGACGTCAGCCAGGTCGATCCGGTCGGGCGCGGTGTTGAAATCCTCCGATTCCACGACCTCAAGGTCGGCAAGGTCTTCGACCAGCGAAAGCAGGTGTTGCCCCGCCGCGGCAATATCGGCGGCATAGGCCGCATATTCTTCCGCCAGCGGACCGGCCAGGCGGGTGCGGATCGTCTCGGCATTGGCAATGATCCGCGCGATCGGCTGACGCAGGACGGGGGCAATGTCGCGCCCGACCGGTCCCGGCTCATTGCTTGGCATGCGGTTCTCGCCCGGCACCGGTCGCGGCGGCAGGACGGGTTCGGGCAGGACAGTTTCCGATGTCAGGCACAGCTCGAAGCCATGGATCTCAGCGGCAACGCCTGTCTTGGGCACCAGCGTTGCGCGCCATTTGCGATCCGAACCCGGCACCTTAACCTCGGCCCCATCGAGCAGCCGCCAGTGCACCGGCTGGCGGTGTGCGCTGCCTTCGACGGTGATGAAATCGGTCCACGGCCGCCCTACCCCGGCCTGCATCGCGGCGGAGACCTGGGCCAGGTCGGGCGCCTCGGCATTGACGGCGATCACCCCTTGCGCGGCGTCGAGCACGGCGATCAGCTCGGCCACGGTGCGATCGATCGCGACGCGGCGGGCGACGGTTTCGTTCAGGTCTTCGGCCGGCAGCGGCACGGCCTGCCAGCTGACGATGCCGATTTCGCAGGTACCGCTCTGGGCATCCGGTTCGACTTCGACCCAGGCCGAGATTGCATCCTGGCCATCGGTCGCTTCCATGCGCCGGGCCAGCTTCAGACCCAGACTGCGGGCCCGCTGGACCAGTTCGCGCAGCGCCGGAATGGCCAGGGGACCGGGAACATCGCCGCCGCAGCGTTGCTGCAGCACGGCCACCAGCTCATCGGCCGATGTCAGCACATCATTCCCGTCGCACGAGGCGCGGGCCAGAAAGGCGCCGCCTGCGCTCATCGATTAGCGGCCCGGCCCCGCAAACGAGCGGGCCAGCAGCGCGGCGGCATGATCGGCGCCAAGCGTTTCGAAGCCTTCGGGCAGGCTGACGTCTGGATGGATCGCGAGGAACTGTCCCTCGATCGCTTCGGGCCGGACACCAGCGGCGCGCAGTGCCAAAGCCAGACGCGCCAGCTGTCCTTCATGCGCCGCCAGCGCAGTCAGATCGCGGTCCTGCCCGGCGCCAAGCGACAGGGCGGTCAGGAACAGGGCGACCCCGGCATGGCTCACGTCGAGCGCGGCGGTTGCCCCGCCGCCCATGCCCAGCACCAGCCGCGCCATCAGGCCCAACCGGCTGCGGCCTTCGTCATAACCGGCGCGCAGGGTCTTTTCGGCGGCGACCAGCACCTCTGGCTCGGCCTCGAGCGAGCGCAGCGCCTGGAGCACCGCATGGAACAAGTCAGCCGGCAATTCGCCAAGCGGCAGCTGCATCCGGCGCTGGGCCTGGACAAAGCGCGCCTGCGCGGCGAGCAGCCCCATGGCGCTGGCCGCCGTGCCGGCATCCGGTGAAGCGATCAGCGCCTGGAGCAGCGGCGAGAGTACCGGATCAAGTGCAATCCGCCCCTGCAGCCGCTCGGTCAGCTGGAATTCCAGCGCCTGGGCATGAACATGGCCGAGCAGCGCCGAACGTTCAATCACGGCGGCAATCACCTGCGCGACCAGATCCTGGTCATGCTCGTGGCGGGCACCGCCTCCTTGCGCATCCTCAACCGCATCAAGCACCTGGCGGGCGACGTGATCGATCATCCCGCGCACGCGTGCCACGATCTCGTCGTTGAACAGGGAATGGTCGTCGTTGGCCAGCAAATGGCGCAGGATCGGCGCGATCGTGCCAATCACGGCATCGCCCTGCGCCAATTCCTGGCGCAGCACGTCTTCGACGGTGGGTTCGGCCCGGACCGGTGCAAACATCTCGCTCATCTGGCAGGCCTTAGCGCAGGTTTGGTTAAGACGGTGTTAGTCGCGCAGCCCCTTGCGGCCAAAGGATTCCGCAGGCCGCCAGCACAATTGCCAGCCCGTAAACCACGGGCGCTCCTACCCCTGCCAGCAGGCCGAGTCCGATCAGGATCGCCAACAAGGCGCGATCCTCCAGCCAGGCGGTCCAGGCCTGGTTCAGCACGCGCGGGACAATCCGCAGCAATGCCAGCAACATGAGCGGCGGAAACAGCCGTTCAAACAGGCCCAGCCACGGCCCGGCCGGGATCGCCCAGGCAATCAGCGTGACCAGCAGCGCATCGACGCTCCAGTCAAACAGGCTTGGCAGGCTGAGCTTGCGCCCCGGAGGAACCACCCGATCGGCTTCGATCCGCTTGAGCACGACCGTTGCCTCGCCCAGGAGCCAGGCCAGCGCAACCGCGCCCAGCGCCGGCCCGGGCCAGCCGAGCCAGCCGATCCCGAGGGCCAGCGCCAACAGCACCACTGCACCGCCGATCACAAAGCGCGATCCGCTGCCGGCATGGAGCAGCGCTGGGCCGAAACTGCGCACCAGGAAGCGGGCCAGCCCGCGCGTCGGATTGAACGGGCGGACCTGGCGGATGCGGCGGCGGATCCACAGCGGCTCCAGCGCGTGCGCCTGATCCTCGCTGGTGAGGAGGGTCCAGAACCCGTCACCCTGGCCGACCGGCGGCAGCGGCCGCTGGGTCACCCCGGCCTGCAGCGCGATCCGCAGCAACGCGGAGAAGGCATCGCAATCGTGCGGCAGATCGGCCAGCCGTTCGACCAATCGGCCCGGAACGCGCAGCGCGCCGCCGCTCGCCAGCAGCGGGTCAATCCGCTCGAATCCCGCTTCCACCCCGCTCTCGGCCGGTTGGACCAGCACAGTTGGCCCGGGCTCAAGCAGGGCGACGGCATCGCCAACCGAAGCGAACAGGCCGTCGGCCAGGGCAATCACCTCGTCATTGGCGGTGACTTGCCCCAGCAGTCCGCGCGGACCGGGGATCAACTGGAACCGGGCACCGGCGCGCTCAGCCTCGTGCTGCAGGGCGGCGATTTCAGGGGTCATTCGGCCGGCCAGGCAGAAAATCCGCTCGCAGCCCATCGCCAGAACCAGCACCAGCTGCTCCAGCGCGACCGAAACCCCGCCCACGCGCAGGGCACCGCGCGGGGCAGTGCCACTTTCAAGCATGGATATCAGCGCGACCCGCAAGGGCGGCCTCCGCGGTTGTTGGCGTGAGGGTGAGGAAGCCAGACTACCGGCTCAATCCCCCCGGCACAACCCGCGGCAGGTCAGGCGGCGTATTCGTCCAGGAAGGCCTTGATCTTGCGCACCGGGATCGGATCGCCGGGGGCAGAAGTCAGCGCTTCCTCGGCCAGATCCATCAACGCATCGGCATGAAAGCTGGCGGCCAGCCCCTTGATCCGCATCGCCGTGATCTGCCAATTGCCATCGCAGCGCGCGCGGCCAAGCAGGTCAACCTGCCGCTCCAGGCTCTCGATGAAAGCCGCTCGCAGCTCGGCAAACAGCGCCGCATCCTCGCCGGCAGCGGCGGACAGGGTGGCGTCAAGGGCTCCAACTTCATAGGCCATGACGCCAGCCTATGGCAGCGAAGGGTTAAAGTGGGGTTTATAGATCGTCAGGGCGTGGTATCAGATTAACCATGACCAGGGGATCTCGCATCGTTGCGATCGACGCAGCCGCGCCGGAAGGCGCAGCTGTCGTGGCTGAAACCGGCGCCGAAGCGCCGCTGACGCTCGAAGAAGAATGGGCCGAGGTCGCGGCCACCGAGGAGGATTACACCCCCGCCCCGCCGCGCAACTGGTTGCCGATCATGGGCGTGACCGTGGCTGTCCTGGCCGTGATCGGCTGGACCGCGCTGTTCTTCCTGGCCCACCAGGGTGAAATCATGGCTGGCGGCACGATCCAGCAATGGGCCACCTGGCTGAGCGACTGGTCAGTGCCGGTCCTGCTGGTCGCGGTCGCCTGGCTGCTGGCGATGCGCAACAGCCGGCGCGAGGCAAGCCGCTTCAACGATGTCGCGCAATCGCTGGCGCGGGAATCCGCCGCGCTCGAAACTCGGCTGACCACCGTCAACAGCGAGCTCAGCCTCGCCCGTGAATTCATCGCCGCCCAGGCGCGCGATCTGGAATCGCTTGGCCGTGTGGCCAGCGAGCGGCTGTCGCAGCACGCCAGCCAGCTCGCCGCGCTGGTTTCGGACAATGGCACGCGGGTCGAAACGCTTGGAAACGTCAGCGCTGCGGCGCTTGAAAACATGGAAAAGCTGCGCGGCCAGCTGCCTGTGATCGCCAGTTCGGCCAAGGACGTCACCAACACCATCGCAGCGGCCGGGCGGACCGCGCATTCGCAGATCGAAGACCTGATCTCTGGCTTCAACCGCCTCAACCAATTCGGCCAGGCCAGCGAACGCCAGGTCGCAGCGCTGACCGACAAGATCGACGCGGCAATCGCCGAATTCACGCGCCAGACCGAACAACTAGACGCGGTTGCCAGCGCGCGCTTCGTCGCCCTGGCCGAACGCGGCGAAGCCTTCCGCGGTGAGCTCGACGCGCACGAAGTGGCAGCGCTGGCCGGCATTCGCACCCGCGCCAATGCCCTTGCGGCCGAACTGGCCGAGACTCGCAGCCTGCTGGACCGGGCAGAAGAGGAAGGCCTGCTTTCGCTGCGGGCGCGGCTTTCGGCCATGCGCGATGAAGGTGGGGCGATCGGTCGCTCGCTGCGTGAGGCCGAGGCTGGCGCGCTCGAGGCCTGGCAGAACGCCACGACCCGGCTGGTCGACGACTTGCGCAATGTCATTGGCCAGGTCAGCGAGATTGACGAGCGCGCGCTTGAATCCGCCCGCCACCGCCTGGCCGAGCTGGCCAAGGAAGCCGAAGACGTTGACCTGCGCCTGGCCGAGCGTGACCGCAATTTCGCCGAGGAACTCGAACGCCGGCGCAGCGATCTGGCCGCGCGGCACGAACAGTTTGGCGAAACGCTCAAGGCGCAGATGGAAGCGCTTGATCTGGTGCTGGCCCAGCGCCGCGCCGAGCAGGAAGAGCGCGCGCAGCAGATGCTGGCCTATACCGGCGAGATCGCCGCGCAGCTTGACACCTTTGGCGAGAATATCCGCGCCGCCGCCGCCCAGGGCAGCACCGCGCAGAACGAACTGGCCGCAAGCCTGGCAACCCTGGCCGAGCGCCTTGCCGCCAGCCGCGAGGCCCTGGCAGGGACGGACAAGTCGGTGCTTGAACTCACCGACAATTCGGTCCGTCTGCTCGAACTGATCCAGGCCAGCGTGGCCCATGCCTCGACCGACCTGCCCGCCGCAATGAGCACCGGCGAAGCCAAGCTGGCCGAGATCGAAGCGCGCACTGCCGCACTGCGCGATGTCGCTGGTGAGGCCGAGGCCCGCGGGGTTGGCCTGTTGACCCACATCGAGCGCAGCGAAGAGCTGCTGATCGAGATTGCCGGCAAGACCGAACACCAGTCAGCCGCGCTCGGAGCGATCCAGCAGACGCTTGCCGCTACGCGCGGCGAAAGCCTCGCCCTGGCCGAACAGGCCCAGGCCGAATTGAAGAGCGCCATCGAAGCCCTGGCGGTTTCGGCGCGCGATACGGTCGGGGAGCTGGAGAGCAACAGCGCCGCGGCCGTCCAGGCGCTGGCCGAGCGCCTGGCCGAGCAGAGCGGCGCGGCGATCGATGCCGCAATCCGCGCCCGGACCGCCGAAGTGGCCGATCAGCTTGAAGCCGCGGCGGCGCGCGCCTCGGGCGTCAGCCGCGAGGCGGCGATCCAGCTGCGCGACCAACTGGCCAAGGTCAACGAACTAGCGGGCAATCTGGAACGCCGCGTGGCCCAGACCCGTCAGCGCGCCGAAGAGCAGGTCGATAACGACTTTGCCCGCCGCGTTGCCCTGATCACCGAGGCGCTCAATTCGAACGCGATCGACATTGCCCGGGCGATGGATGCCGATGTGTCCGACACGGCCTGGTCGGCCTATCTCAAGGGCGATCGCGGCGTCTTCACCCGCCGCGCGGTAAAGCTGCTGGAACCCGCCGAAAGCAAGGCCATTTCGCGCCTGTTCCAGGACGAGGTCGGCTTCCGCGAGCACGTCAGCCGCTACATCCACGATTTCGAGGCGATGCTGCGCCAGCTGCTCTCAACGCGCGATGGCCATGCCCTGGGCGTGACCTTGCTGAGCAGCGACATGGGCAAGCTCTACGTCGCGCTGGCCCAGGCGATCGAGCGGCTGCGGAATTGATTTCAGCGCAACCAGGTCATAGCGGGATTTGGTCCGGGGCGAGCCGAAAATGGTGCCTTCGCGGGACCCGGCGCGCAGCGTACTTTTGAGTACGTGAGCACCGGAAGCGCGCGAAGGTGCCGTTTGCAGGCCGCTATGGGCCAAATAGCGCTATGACCTAAATCTCGACCTGGCTGCCCAGCTCTACCACCCGGTTGGTGGGCAAGCGGAAGAACTCCATCGCGCTGGCGGCGTTGCGCAGCATCCAGGCAAACAGCTTTTCGCGCCACAGCGCCATGCCAGGCTTGGCCGAGGGCAGCAGGGTCTGGCGTGAGAGGAAGAAGCTGGTCTTCATCATCTCGAACGGGCCGCCGCAGATGTCGGCGCGCTTGAGGGCGGCCGGCACGTCGGTCTCTTCCAGGAAGCCATAGCGCAGCGACATCCGGTAGAAGCCCTGCCCGAGGTCCTTCACGCTGCAGCGCTCGGTCTCGTCAACGAAAGGCACGTCCTGGATCGCCACGGTCAGGATCACGACGCGTTCGTGCAGCACCTTGTTGTGCTTGATGTTGTGAAGCAGCGCCGAGGGAACGCCCGAGGCCGCCGAAGCCATGAAGATTGCGGTGCCTGGCACGCGCGTGGCGCTGGAATGGGCGCTCTTGGCGAAGACTTCCATCGGGATCGCGCCTTCGGCCATCGAGGCGCGCATCAGCGCGCGGCCGCGGGACCACGAGGTCAGCAAGGTAAAGATCACCAGGCCGATCACCAGCGGCACCCAGCCGCCCGACGGCACCTTGAGCAGGTTGGCACCGAGGTAGGCCATGTCGACAATGATGAAAGCGCCGACCAGCGGGGCGGCCTTCCACAGCGGCCAGCGCCACAGGCTGACCAGCACGGCGGCCAGCAGGATCGTGTCGATGAACATCGCGCCCGTCACCGCGATGCCATAGGCCGCAGCAAGGTTGCTCGACGAGCGGAAGAACAGCACCAGGAAGATCACCGCGATCATCAGGCCCCAGTTGATCACCGGGATATAGATCTGCCCGGCCGCCGCCGCGCTGGTGTGCTTGATCTGCATGCGCGGCATGAAGCCCAGCTGGACCGCCTGTTGGGTCAGGCTGAAGGCCCCCGAAATCACCGCCTGGCTGGCAATGATCGTGGCCAGCAGCGCCAGGAAGATTACCGGCAGGCGGACCTCATCCGGGATCATCAGGAAGAACGGGTCCTTGATCAGCAGCGCGGCCTGTTCGGGCGTCTGCGAGAGGACCATCGCACCCTGCCCCATGTAATTCAGCATCAGCGCAGGCAGGACGAAGACCAGCCAGCTCACCCCGATCGGTTTGCGCCCGAAGTGGCCCATGTCGGCATAGAGCGCCTCGGCCCCGGTCACCGCCAGAACGACCGAACCCATCGCCACGAAGGCGCGGAAGCCATCGGTGATGAAGAAGTTGATCGCATTCAGGGGATTGATCGTTTCCAGAACAATCTGCGGCATGGCGGCCATATGCATAAAGCCCATTGTCGCCAAGGTGGCGAAATAGAGCAGCATGATCGGCCCGAACAGCTTGCCCACCCGCTCCGTCCCGCGCGATTGGATCGCGAACAGGCCGAACAGGATCGCCACGGCAATCGGCACGATCCAGGCTTCGAACCCCGGATTGACGTATTGCAGACCCTCGGTCGCCGAAAGCACCGACATGGCCGGGGTAATCATCGAATCGCCATAGAACAGCGCCGTGGCGAAAACGCCGAGCAGGATGAACGGCCCGGTCCACTTGCGGTTTTCCGACTTGCGATTGATCAGCGCCAGCAGCGCCAGGCTGCCGCCTTCGCCCTTGTTGTCGGCCTTCATGATGGTGAGGACGTACTTGAACGTCACCACGATCATCATCGACCAGAACACCAGGCTGAGCACGCCATGGATGTGAACCGGATCGACCTGGATCCCCGGCACGCCATGGTGCGAGGCAAAGGTTTCGCGGAAGGCGTAAAGCGGGCTGGTGCCGATATCGCCGAACACCACGCCAATCGCGCCGAGCGCAAGCTTGCCCAGCCCGCCCTGGGCGTGCCCGTGACCGTGGCCGTGTTCATGGGCAAACTGGGCGGCGGCAGCGCCGCTGTCGGTCTTGGCGGCATCAGTCATCTATGCGTCCCATTCACGGCGAGACTCGACCCGCCCCCTGCCGCAAGGTTTCAGCGATTAGCAGTGTGTTGCGGCCCCGGCAACGCGCCTCAACGCGCTGTCCCGTCTTGTGCCGCCTGCATCTCGATGAAGGCGTCGAGCCGCTGCAGCCGCTCGGCCAGATCGCCGCGCCACGGCGCATCGGCCGGGCTGCGGGCCAGCAGATCTGCCCAGATCCCGCGTGCCTCGGTCAGCTTGCCCGATTGCGCCATGGCGAGCCCCAGGAAGAACGGCGGCCCCGGATGCATTGGGTCAGCCTGGCCCGCTCGGCCATAGGCATAGAGCGCCGCCGGGGTCAGATTGCCCTCGGCATGGCCGACCAGCGCATTGGCCAGCGCCAGCCAGGCATCGGCATTCTTGGGTTCCTTTTCGACCGCGCCCAGGATCACGCCGGCCGCCTCGCCATACTGGCCGTTGCGGGCCAGGGCATCGCCGATCACCATCCAGCGATTGAGGCCCTGCCCGCTGGCCTGGGCCTGGGCCAGCTGCTGACGCGCCTCGACCAACGCCGCGCCGCTTTTGGCGGCCTGTTCGGCGCCTTCCTTCGGCGCGCCAGGCAGGCCGGGTGAGGCCTGGAAGGCATAGCCGGCGATGCCAACCAGCAGCGCCGCCCCGATCGCTTCCCAGCCCTTGCGCGGCGCGCGCAGCAGCACGATCAAGCCAAAGGCAGCCACTGCGGTCAGGATCACCACGGCCCAAGTCAGTCCAGGCGTCATTGCGCAGTCCCCCGACGCAAGCGTCGCCGCAGCACCAGGCCCGCGCCCAGCAGCAGCAGCAGCGGAATGGCATAAAGCGGCCAGGTCAGTTCGGTGACGCGCGGCTGATAGCTGACATAGTCACCATACCGCTCGACCAGCCAGCCCCGGATCGCCTCCGGATCTTCGCCGGCGGCAATCCGTTCTCGCACCAGGCTGCGCATGTCACCGGCCATCGGCGCATCGGAATCGGCGATCGACTGGCTCTGGCACTTCAGGCAGCGTAGGGTCAGCATCAGCGCATGGGCCTTGGCCTCCTGCGCCGGATCGGCCAACTGGACATTGGCATAGGGTGCTGGTGGCACGGCGTCCTGAGCAGCGGCCGGCACGGCGAAGGCCAGCGCAAGCACGGTCAGCAGGCGGCGGATCATTGCCCCGCCTCCTTCAACTTTTCGCGCAGCAAGGCGACATGTTCGGGCCGGATCTCGCCGATGTGCTGGTAACGGATCGTCCCCTTGCCATCGATCACGAAGGTTTCCGGCACGCCCGACGAGCCGATCCCAAGCTGGACAATCGAGCGATCGTCGGCCCCGATCCGGGTGAAGGGATTGCCGTGCCGGGCAAGGAAATTGGCGACGTCTTCCGGCCGGTCACGGATCGCCACACCGGCGATCTCGATCCCTTCGTCCTTAAGCGTGGCGAGCTGCGGCGCTTCGACCGCGCAGGGCACGCACCACGAGGCAAAGATATTGAGCAGCCGCGGCTTGCCATCGGCAAGGTCAGCGCGGGTCAGGCCCGGACGGTCAGCCACAGCGGCGCGCAAGGCGAATTCGGGGAGCGGCTTGCCGATCATGGTGCTCGCCACCTCGCGGTCCGCCGGGCGGTAAAGCCCGACCATCACCAGACCGATAAAGCCGACAAACACCGCCAGCGGCAACCACAGCGACCAGCGCGCGGCGGGCTTCTGCTCGCTCATCGGCCCTGCCTCGCACGGCGAAAGGCGATCTTGTCCCGCGCGACGAGGCGCCGCAGATCGCTCGACAGTCGGCCAAGCAGCGCCAGCAGGCCGCCCAGCGCGATCAGGATCCCACCGTACCAGATCATCGGCACGAAGGGCTTCCACCACAGTCGCAGCTGCCAGCGCCCGTCACCCGTGGCCTGGCCCAGCACGGCATAGAGCTGGCCGTTCCAGCGGGTCTTGAGCGCGGCCTCGTTGGTTTCGTTCGGCGGGGCCCAGAACGTCCGCGCGGCCGGATGCAGCTCGGAAACCGCACCGCCCTTGTAGCTCACGGCCAGATCGCCGCGCAGCGCGGTCCAGTTCGGACCGGCGACTGGTTCGATCCGCTGCAGGGTGACCTGCCATGGGCCGACGTCAACTGCCTGGCCGGCACGCACCGCCACCAACCGCTCGGTGGTAAAGGCCGCATCGCTGGCCATGCCAAGCAGCGCGACCGCAATCCCGAAATGCGCCGTAACCATGCCCCAGAGCGGCAGCTTGACCTGGCGCAGCTTGCGTCCACGCAGCGGCAACAGGCTGGCAACGGCAAGCGCCGCCGAAAGCGCGAGGCCCAGCGCGGGCAACACGCCGACCGACTGGCTGGCCGCCCAGATCAGCGTGCCCATCAGCAAGACAGCCGGAATGGCGATCTGGAGCTTGATCCGCGACAGGCTGTCGCGCCGCCAGCGCAGCAAGGGCCCGACCACCAGCACCAGCAGCATCGGCACGGCAAAGATCGCGCCAACCGGGTTGAAATAGGGCGGGCCGACCGAAACCTTGGCACCCAGCGCCTCGGCCAGCAGCGGATAGAGCGTGCCGACCAGCACGATGCCCAGGATCGCGCTGAGCATGACATTGTTGAAGACCAGGGCGCTTTCGCGGCTGGTCGCGGTAAAGCGCTCCCCCTCCGTCACGCTGGAGGCGCGCAGCCCGAACAGCACCAGCGCCCCGCCAATATTGAGCGCCAGCAAGCCGAGGATGAAGCTGCCGCGCTCCGGATCGACCGCGAAGGCGTGGACCGAGGTGAGGATGCCCGAGCGGACCAGGAAAGTCCCGACCATCGACATCGAAAAGGCCACCACGCCCAGCATCACCGTCCAGGCCCGCAGCGCATTGCGCGCCGCCAGCACCGAGACCGAATGGAGCAGCGCTGTCGCCGCCAGCCACGGCATCAGGCTGGCATTCTCGACCGGATCCCAGAACCACCAGCCGCCCCAGCCGAGCTCGTAGTAGGCCCAGTACGAGCCGGCAGTTATCCCCAGCGTCAGGAAAATCCACGCGCCCAGCACCCAGGGCCGCATCGCGCGGGCAAAGGCGGGCCCGACTTCACGCGTGATCAGCGCGCCAATCGCAAAGCTGAAGGCGACCGACAGCCCGACATAGCCGATGTAGAGCGGCGGCGGATGGAAGGCGAGGCCCGGGTCCTGCAGCAGCGGGTTAAGCCCCGCTCCTTCGATTGCCGGCGAGCTCAGCCGGGTGAACGGGTTCGATGAAATCAGCAGGAAGGCATAGAAGCCCAGGCTGACAAAAGCCTGTCCGGCCAGGGTGGCCAGCATGGTCGGCTCAGGCAGGCGGCGTTCAACCGCAGCCACGAACGAGCCCGACAGCCCCATGACCATCACCCACAGCAGCATCGAGCCTTCGTGGTTCCCCCAGGTGCCGGAGATCTTGTAGATCAGCGGCTTCATCGCATGGGAATTCTTGGCGACTAGTTCCACCGACAGGTCGGTCTGGGCAAACAGGGTGATCAGCGCCGCAAAGGACAGCGCGACCAGCACGCCCTGCACCATCGCCACCGGGCGGACAATCGCTGCGAGCGCGGCCCCGCGCGGGGTCAACGCCAGCGCCCCGGCCACAAGCTGGAGCGCGGCGAGCGCAGCAGCGAGCCACAGGGCGGCAAGGCCGAATTCAGCAATCATGACGTTTCCTGGATGGCCTGGCGGGCCTGATCGGTGGTCATGTCCTTCATCTCGCGCGGGACATAGTTTTCGTCATGCTTGGCGAGGACATTGTCGGCGCGGAAGGTGCCGTCGGGCTGGCGGCGGCCTTCGGCCACGGCGCCCGAGCCCTCGACAAACAGGTCGGGTACAATGCCCTTGAAGGTCACCGGCACGCGGGCCTTGTCGTCATGGATCACGAAGGTGATCGTCACGCCGTCGGCCGCCGTCTTGATCGAGCCCTTTTCCACCATGCCACCCAGCCGCACGGCGCGCCCGGCCTCGGGCGGGTTGGCCGCATAGTCAGCCGGCAGATAGAAGAACGAGGCCTGGCTGCGCAGCGCCCAGGCGGCGAGCACGCCTGCTCCGACCAGTGCGATGACTGCGATCAGGGCCAGGACCAGCCGTTGATGCTTGGCTTTCATCGGGCGCGGCTCTTGTCACGGCGCGCTTCGGCGCGGCGCATGGCCAGCCACGATTGCGCGACCAGTGCCAGCGTGCCGCCGATCCCCAGCGCAAACGAGGCGGCGATAAACGGCCAATGATCCAGGCCTTCACGCATCTTCAAGTTCCATAGCTTTGCGGCGCAGGCGGGCTTCGGCCTGGGCATTGGCGAGGATCGCCCGCATCCGCGCCAGCACGACCCCGCCAAAGATCAGCGAGAAACCCAGGCTGGCGGCGAGCAGGCCATAAAGGAACACCGGCGCCATGGCCGATTTGCCCACGGCAATGCTGGGCGGCTGGTGCAGCGAATTCCACCACAGCACCGAATAGTGGATGATCGGAATGTTGATCGCGCCGACCAGCCCGAAGATCGCCGGAATGCGGCTTTGCCCCGAACCGTTGCCGCCATCGCGGTCCGCCGCCTCGGCCAGCGCCATATAGGCGAGGTAGAGGAACAACAGCACCAGCATCGAAGTCAGCCGCCCGTCCCACACCCACCAGGTGCCCCAGGCCGGACGCCCCCACAGCGAGCCCGTGGCAAGGCACAGTGCGGCAAAGAATGCGCCCGGCAATGCAATCGCCCGCGCGCCGATCGCGGCCAGCGGATGGCGCCAGACCAGTTCGGTCAGGCTGGCAATCGCCAATGCACTCCAGCCGCCCATACCGAGCCAGGCGGCGGGCACGTGCACGAACAGAATCTTGGCGGAATCGCCCTGCAGCCGCTCGGCCGGCGCGGCCAGCAGGGCCCAGGTCAGCGTAATGCCGGTAAGGACCAGCCCGGTGACCAGCAGCAACGGCGTCAACCAGCGCGCAAGGCGCAGGAAGCGAGCAGGATTGGCAAAGCCGTGCATGCGTGGCGAAAGGCCCGAAATAAATAAGGTGAGCACCCTTTGGCAGGGCGCGGGGATTCGGGCAAGTAGTGCTTAGGGGAATGATGTGGGCGCTGCGGCCCCCGCCACCTGGCCTAAGCGCTTGCTCAGCGCCCGATCAGCGCCTGCGCCATGCTGTCTGCGACCTGGTCGGCCGAGCGGCCGCTGGCCTTGCTCTCGTCCCAGATCGCGGTCAGACGACCGGGGATTTCCTCCAGCCGGCGGTGCACTTCATCCAGCGAGCTCGGCTGGCCATGCTCGCGCGCCAGGTATTCCAGCGCCACGGCGATGATCCCGCCGGCGTTGATCACATAGTCAGGCGCATAGAGGATCCCGCGCGCGGCGAGGACCTGACCGTGTTCGGGCCGGGCCAATTGGTTGTTCGCCCCGCCCGCCACGATCGGCGCGCGCAGCCGCGCGATTCCGGCATCGTCCAGGATCGCACCCAAGGCATTGGGGCTGAATACATCGCATTCAATGTCCATGATCGTTTCGGCTGCGACCGCCACGCCGCCCAGTTCGGCCGCGAGCGCCTTGGCGCGGTCAGCGTTGACGTCGGCCAGGGTCAGTCGAGCGCCTTCGCCAGCGAGCAGGCGGGCCACGCCGCCGCCGACGCTGCCGGTGCCCTGGATCGCGACATGGACGCCGGCGAGGCTATCGGTGCCCAGCTTGTGGGCGACGGCAGCCTTGATGCCATAGAAGATCCCGCGCGCGGTGAACGGGCCGGGATCGCCGCCGGCCTGGCTGGCGTCCTGTGGCGGCAGGCCAGTCACGTGCCGGGTCTTGGCGGCGATGGCGACCATGTCGGCCTCGCTCATCCCCACGTCCTCAGCCGTGACATAGCGGCCGCTCAGCGCATCGATCGCGCTGCCAAACGCGGCAAGCAATTCGGGCGTCTTGGTGCCGGCTGGATCGGCCAGGACCACAGCCTTACCCCCACCCATCGGCAGGCCGGCCATGGCGTTCTTGTAGCTCATCCCGCGTGACAGGCGCAGCGCATCGCGCATCGCCATGGCCGGATCGCCATAGTGCCAGAAGCGCGTACCGCCCGCACCGGGGCCGAGGTGAGTCGAGTGCAGCGCAATGATCGCGGTCAGCCCGCTGGCGCGGTCACGCACCACCTGGACCAGTTCGTGATCGTCGAAATCGGGCTCTTCCCAGATCGCAGGCACGCGGCTCTCCTTGTGAGCGGCGTGCTGGATTAAGGGAGAAAATGGGGCGATCGATGGGGTTCGAACCCACGACCTCCGGTACCACAAACCGGCGCTCTAACCAACTGAGCTACGATCGCCATATCTCCCGGCGCCCGCCGGACTGCGCGCTGTTAGGCAGCGCCCGCCCGCCCCGCAAGCAGCGATTGGGAGAGGCGCGCCCTCTTGCACAGGACCCGCCCCTTGCAAAGCGAAAAATCGCTGCACCCGACAGTCCGCGTAATTTTATTACGCAGCGCTTTTCAAGCCGGGTGCAGCGCGAATCATCAGAACTTTGCGCCGACCGAGACAGTCACTGTAGCCGGGGCCGCCCAGCCTTGGAAAAACACGGTGGGCAGTGACTGGGTGCGATAGGCCTTGTCGGTCAGGTTCTTGCCCGCCACGCGCAGGAAGTAGCCCTTGTAATTGAGCGTGGCCGAGGCATCGAGAAGGCCGTAGCTGGGCTGGACGTCATTGAGCGTGCCAAACGTTCCAAGCGAGAAGCTGTCGATCCACGAATAGCCGACGGTGAGCGAGAGCTTTGCGTCATCCGAGAGATCGCGGACATAGCTGCCGCGCAGGGTGAAGTTGTTCTTCGGCACGCGCTGCAGCAACACGCCAGTGAAGTTGGCAGTGGTACCAGGTGCGCCGGCCTGGGCCCCTGCCCCGATTGCGGCGGTCTGGCCGTTGACCCGGCCATCCTTCACCTTGGCATCCTGAATGCCCAGCGTGCCGGAGAGCTTGAAGCCGTCCATCGATTCGGTCATCCGGCCGAAATCGAGATTAAGCTCAAACTCCAGGCCCTTGATCTGCACCTTCGGGAAGCTGGTCACATAGGTGTTCGTACCGGGACCATAGCCGGGCGTCACGACCACCTGCGACTGCTGGAAGTTGTCGATGTTGTTGATGAAGCCAGCCGCATTGAAGGTGACCGCGCGGTTCAGGAACCGGCTCTTGATCCCCCCTTCGTAGGTTGTGTTGGTTTCCGGCAGGAACGAGAGGAAGTTGTTGTTCGGACAACCGGCAACCACGCCGCAGTTGGTCTGGCTGGCCTGACGTTCCGACAGCGTGCCGCGGATCGAGAAACCGCCCGAGCGGAAGCCTTCGGAACGGTTCGCATAGAGCAATACGTCCGGCGTCACCTGCCACTGCACGTTGAAGCGGGTGATCAGCTTGTCCCAGCTGCGCTTGTCGTTGATCTGCGGGATCAGCGGGATCGTGCCGAGCAGGATATACCGGGTGTTGAAGCTCTTGGTCTCGGAGATGTTGCGCACCCCGGCCGAGAGCTTGATCGTTTCGGTCGGATTGAGATCGATATTGCCAAAGAACGACCAGCTATGAGCGTTTTCGCCCGAGAACTGGTCGATGGCCTTGTTGGTGTTCTGGTGCAGCGTGATCTTGTGATCGTAGTAGAACGCGCCGACGATGTAATCGACCAGGCCATTCGCCGCGCTACCCTGAAGCCGGACCTCCTGGGTGAACTGCTTGTAGGTCTGGTCACGGTTGGTCAGGAGCTGGCTGCCGGTGGCGGCCAGCAGCGGATTGCCCACGCTGGTGCAGCCCGCAGCGCCAACGCAGGTGCCGTCAAAGTCCTGGTTCACCGTATCGGCCGAGGACATGTACGAAGTCTGCGAGACCAGTTCGCCGATCGGGGTCTTGGCCTTGAGCGCAAGGCTGACGATGTTGGTATTCAGGCGGTCCCAGTCGGCATCAAGGTTGTTGCCAATGCCGCGCGGCTTCAAGCCATCGGGGCTGCCCGTCTCGGCATTGTACTTGGGCCAGATCAGCGCGGGATTGCCGCCGGAGAGGATGGAGGCCGTCAGCTTGTTGCCGAACTGCACCGGAGTGCCGCCGCCGGTCTGATGAATATTGTCGTAGCTGAGGTCCGCATTCAGCCAGTCGGCCAGGTCGTAGTTCAGCTTGATGTTGAAGGCGCGGTATTCCGAATCGCCTGCGCGGCGTCCTGTGAAGACATTGTTGAGGATGCCGTCGATGCTCGATACTGACCAGAGAAGGCGATGCCGCCCCGGTCACCCAGCGGCGCGTTGACCACGCCGCGACCGTAGAATTCATTGAACGAGCCATAGCCCGCCTCAAGGCTGACCCCAAGCTCGCGCGTGGGTGCGCAGCGGGTCAGGTTGATCAGGCCCGCGGTGGTATTCTTGCCATAGAAGATGCCCTGCGGCCCGCGGTCGACCTCGACCGAGCAGATGTTGAACATGTCGAGCAGCTGGCCGGTGTTGTTGCCGAAGAACACACCGTCCCGGATCACGCCGACTGGCGGGCTCTGGGTCTTTTCGACGTCGGCATAGCCCTGCCCGCGGATGAAGATGGCGCTCTGCGCGGGGGCGGCCGTGCCGCTGCCGATGAACACGTTCGGCGCCGAGCCCTGGATATCGAGCAGCGAGCGCGGGGCGAGCAGTTGCAGGTCTTCGGTGGTAAGCGCCGTCAGCGCGACGCCAACCGTCTGCTTGTCAGCCGCCTGGCGGGTGGCCGTGACGATGATGATGTCCTTGTCCGCTGCCTGTGCAGTCGAATCTGCATCGGCCTCAGCCGCATGGGCCGGAACAGCCAGGAAAACCGCGACCGCCGCGAGCGACGACCAGCCAAGAACGTTCGTGTACCGCATGCCCCTCTCCTCTTGTCCAAACGCGACCGGGGCCTGCGGTTTGTTCGCGCAGTGCGTAGACCCGGCTTCTGGAGGAGAGGTTTGGCAGCACCCCTTGGCGCGACAATCGGCAAAAGTGAGAGGCACGCGGTGCACACAACGAAAAAGGGCGGCCACTGGCCGCCCTTCACGAGTTCCGTTGGAACCTGGCTTACTTCTTGAGGGTAAGCCCGCCGAAGCGCTTGTTGAACTGGGCAACGCGGCCGCCCTGATCGAGCTGGCGGGTGCCGCCGGTCCAGGCCGGGTGCGAAGTCGGGTCGATTTCCAGGGTCAGCGTGTCGCCTTCCTTGCCCCAGGTGGAGCGAGTTTCAAACACGGTGCCGTCGGTCATCTGCACCTTGATCATGTGATAATCGGGATGGATATCGGCCTTCATCGCTTTGGTCTTTCGCTAGGGCCGGTTCCGACCGGCCTGAAAAGGAAGCGCGGCGCTTAGCGGGAGAAGAGGGGAATTGCAAGCGCATCCCCTGCCCACCCCGCTGCGACTAGCCGCACTGTGTTTGGCAAGTCTCGCTCCCCTCCCGCATGCGGGAGGGGCTGGGGGTGGGCCCTTCAACCTTCCGGCGGATCCGCGACCATGGCAGTGAACTGCACTTCGCAGGTCACCTTGCCCTCGATCGAGGCCTTGCCCCAGAACTTGCAGACCCGGACCCGCTTCTGGACGAAACCGACTTCCAGATCGAGCAGGACGCCCGGCTCAACCGGCGCGCGGAACTTCGCTTCCTCGATCGCCATGAAATAAACGAGCTTGCCCGAACCGGCCAGTTCCAGCGTCTCGATCGCAAGGATCGCGGCGGCCTGGGCCAAGGCTTCGATCTGCAGCACGCCCGGCATGATCGGGCGGCCCGGGAAGTGGCCCTGGAAGAACTGCTCGTTGAAGCTGACCGCCTTCACCGCGTGAATCCGCTCGCCGATTTCCAGCGACTTGACCCGGTCTACCAGCAGCAGCGGGTAGCGGTGCGGCAGGGCGTTGAGGATCTGCCGGATATCGTAGGTGATCGCGGGCGCGGGATTGACCGCGCCCGCGTGATCAGTCGTCTCGCTCATCACTGCCCCCTGGCGATGCGCTTAGCGGCCTTCGGGCTGCGGCCCAGCCGGCTTGGCCGGAGCCGTTGCGGCCGGAGCGGCAGCGGCGGCCGGACGGGCACCAGCTGCCTGCTGCGCAGCCTGCTGGGCACGGGCTTCGCGGATTTCACGCGGTTCCCAGCCCTGCGGCGGCACCAGCTGTGCAGTCGGCAGCAGCAGGTTGAGCTCGGCCACGATTTCGTCGGTCAGGTCATAGGCATTGGCGCGGGCCACGACGGCGCCGGGCTGCAGCAGCAGGCTGACCTTGCTCTTTTCCATGGCCTTCTGAACGGCCTGGTCGACCTTGTCTTCCAGCTGTTCGTTGACGAAGGCTTCCGACAGGGCAACCGGCAGCAGGATCTGCTGGATTTCCTGCTTACCCTTTTCCTGCAGTTCCTGGATCGCGCGGGCCTGGCCCTGAAGCTGGGTCTGCAGCGCCGGGGTCATCGCACCCTGACGGGCAGCGTTGAAGCGATCGATCATCGGCTTGATCTGGGCTTCCAGCGCGTTGCCGCGGGCCTGGGCCTGGTCAAACTGGGGCTTGTAGGTCACTGGGCGCTGCTGCTGGGCAACGCGGTAGGCATCGGTGTTGGTCAGCGCAGCCTGGAGATTGGCAACCGCGATCCCCTGAACAACGTTGCTCGACGGAGCAGCGGCCGGAGCGGCAGCAGCTTCCTTGTCCTTGTCCTTGTTCTTCTGCGCGAGTGCCGGCTGCGCCGAAAGAGCGGCGAGCGAAAGGGCGGCGACCAGCGCCGAATTGCGGATCAGTGTCATCAGAATTGTGTTCCCACGTTGAAAGTGAAGCTCTTGGTGTCGTCGCCAGGGCGCTTCATCAGCACCTTGGCAAAATCGATGCGGAATGGCCCGAACGGCGAGTTCCAGTTGACCCCGATGCCGATCGAGACGCGCGGGCGCCA
>VFQM010001477.1_pt1 | contig 20461 bp, 14 predicted proteins | sample 3512391 | NCBI WGS metagenome assembly VFQM01 (sample SAMN10412369, study PRJNA504923) | tailings metagenome | isolation source: Replicate 1 from Balatoc abandoned mine | place: Philippines | reverse complement strand
TTGCCCTGAATGCCGCCGGAATTCTCCACGCGTGAAAGTCCTTTGTTGCTATCCCGAGGGGGGATGGGTCGCGCTTTACCGGGAGATTCGATGAACAACCCCCGCGCGAAGTCGCGGCGCGCCTAGCAACGATTGTGCTGCAATGCAAGGTGGGGGTGGAATGATCTCGTCCCCCGCCGCCATTTGCCCTGAGCTTGTCGAAGGGCTGTTCTTTCTTCAAGCTTGGCAAGACAAAAGAACAGTGCTTCGACAGGCTCAGCACGAACGGATTGAGAGGGTGGTTTATGGGCGAGATGATCCGGATGACGATGGATGATGGTGCCGATATCTCCGTCTATCATGTCCAGCCCGAGGGCGAACGGCGCGGGGGGCTGGTGCTGATCCAGGAAATCTTCGGCGTCACCGACCATATCCGCGACCTGTGCGACGAATATGCCGCCGACGGTTATGAGGTGCTTGCCCCCGCGATCTTCGACCGCGAGCATCCGGGGTTCGAGAGCGACTATTCGGGGCCGCAGTTCGAACGCGCGGTGCAGCTCGCGCGCGAACTCCATCCCTTCGAACAGAGCCTGAAAGATGCGCAGACCTGCATCGACGCGCTGAAGGGCAAGGGCCCCGTTTTCATCACCGGCTATTGCTATGGCGGCTCGGTCGCCTGGCGCATGACGCAGATCAGCCCCGACCTCGCCGCGGCATCCTCCTATTATGGCAGCCTCGTGCCCACCCAGTTCGCCGATCAGGCACCGGGGTGCGCGACCATCGCCCATTTCGGCCGCTTCGACGCCGGCATCCCGATGGAGGGGGTCGAGGCGCTGATCGCGAAGCAGCATCCGACCGCGCAGATCTTCGTCTATGACGCCAACCACGGCTTCAACAGCGACCGCCGCAAGGATTATCACGAACCGTCGAGCGAACTGGCGCGCGAGCGCACGCTGATGCTGTTCAAGGCGTGCGGGGGGTGAGCTTCGGCAAGCTGGCGACGAGCGGCCTGACGGCGCTCCTCGTCTTTTTGGTCGTAGCGACCGCGATCCTCTACACGCAGCAGCGCCGCATGCTCTTTCCTGCGCCGGACGATTATCCGGTCGAGGCGCCGCCGGGCTTCCGCCTCGTCCACACGCGCACCGACGACGGGCTCACCTTGACGGCCTTTTACCGCGCCGCCGCGCCGAGGGCGAGGACGATCCTCTTCTTCCACGGCAATGGCGACAATCTGGCGGGCGCGATGCAGGCGACGCGCGGCCCGGCCGCCGAGGGCGCCGGGCTGATGCTCGTCGAATATCGCGGCTATGGCGGCAATCCGGGTTCACCGCACGAAGACGGCCTTTATCGCGACGGCGAGGCGGCGATGCGCTGGCTCGCCGATGCGGGCGTGCCGACGCGCGATATCGTCGTCGTCGGCAATTCGATTGGGTCGGGACCCGCGACCGAAATGGCGCGGCGCCACCCCGTCGCGGCGCTGATGCTGGTGTCGGGGTTCTCGGACCTGCCCGCAGTGGTCCAGAGCCAGGTCCCGCTCATCCCGCGCTGGCTCGTCCGCGATCGCTTCGACAATGCCGCCAAACTCGCGGCGGTACGTGCGGCGGTCTATCTGATGCACGGCGACGCCGACACGCTCGTCAAACCCGACAATCTCGCGCGGCTCCATGCGGCGCGGCGCGATGCGACGGTCGCGCGGATCGCGGGGGCGGGGCATGAACTCGCTTATGGCGCGGCGGCGCAGGCGATCCTGACGCGCTGGGTCGCCGCGCTGCCCTGACGCGCGGCTAACCCGATCGTTACCGTTTCGTGCGAAGACCGCCGCCTTGGGAGGTGGCCATGTCCTTCGCTTTGGCGCTTTTGCTTTTCGCGGCGCCCGATTTCGGGCTCGATCCGGCGTGGAAGCCCGTCGCCGACCCGCTCGCGCCCGCGCGTGCGGGCCAGATCCAGTGCCATGATCCCGATCCGGCGGCGCGCTCGTGCCGCGTGATGACCTGGTTCGATCCCGGCGCCGATGGCAAGGTCGCGGTGCGGCAATTGACCGCGCTTCCCAATGCCCCCGCCTTCGCCGCAGAGGCGCGATTCAAGCTGGTGCGCGAAGGCGTAGCGCTCTGCGGTACCGTCGACGACGCCTATATGGCGGGCTTTCGCATCGTCAGCAGCCGCGCGCCCCATGCGCCGGTCAATGACAAGCGCCTCATGCTCCTCTATCGGCAGGGGCTGGTCGAGGCTTTGTGGCATCGCAAGACCTGCGCCTACGACTTCGCGCGCGCCGACGATGCGATGCACCAGGAGGTCGGGACGGTCGACGGCCAGTTCGCCGGCGAACTGATGGCGCAATATCTGTGGATCGATTCCGGCGCCGGCTGGCGGCTCAGGGCGCCGGGCTGACCGCCGCGCCCGCCGCGAGCTTCTGGCACGAATAGACCAGCCGCTCGTTCGGCGTCGGTGGCAACACCGCACGGATCGCATCCTGCTGGGTCGCGAGGCCCGCGAGTTGGTCGGCGCTGACCGTGCAACCCTTGACCTCGACCCCCGCGCGCACTTCGCGTGCCTTGGTCATCGTCTCGGCATCGAGCAGATAGCGGTCGACGCGGTAATCGGTCCCGGCGCCGTCGATCGACGCGATCGTCACCGTCGCATCCTCATTGGGCACGAGGATACGCTGCCAGCGTCCGTCGGACCCTTGCGCATATTGGGTGCGGCCGTTGATGCAGCCGTCCTTGCCGATCGTCACCGGCACGTCGGGGGTTTCGGACACGGTGATGCGGCTGCGATCGGGGCGGATCGTGCAGAGCAGATTGCCGGTTGCGAGCGCGGGCGGCCCTGCGGCGCTGTCGACCATCTTCGGATCGGACGGCAGGTCGGCGTGCGCATCGGGACGCGTCGCGAACAGGATCGCCGCCCCGACGATCAGCACGCCGCCGGCCGCGCCGGCGATCTTGGCATTGCGGACATTCTTCTGGCCGTGGAACATCAGCGCGGCGCCGGCGGCGAGCGCGCCGATCACGAACAACACGCCCGCCAGCGCGATGCGATTCTCGCGCGACGCCAGCGCTTCCTCATTGGCGCGGGTTTCGCGCAGTTCGCGGTCGAGCGCCGCCGCCTGATCCTTCGCCGCATTGGCCTCGGCCTTGGCGCGCGCGTCGGCGTCGAGCGCGGCGCGGTCGCGCGCATCGGCGTCGGCAAGCGACAGGCAGGGGGTGCCGATGCTGCTGAACGGCTGGCTCGCATCGGTCAGGAAGCGCGTCAGTTCGCGGTTGGCGATCGCGAAGGCGAAGGAGGAATCGCCGTCGTCGGCGCGGGTGATCGCGCTGTTGATGCCGACGATGCGTCCGCACTGGTCGACCAGCGGGCCACCCGAATTGCCGCGCGAAATCTTGGCGGTGTGGACGAGCATCGCGACCCCGTCGAGCGCCTGCGGGTTCGACAGATTGCCCTCGCTGCGTACCGGGGTGCGCGGGGTGATATAATCGGCAGCGCTGCGCGCGGTCGCGAGGTCGACATTGCCCGGATAGCCCAATGCGACGACATCGCCGCCCGCCTCGAACGGCCCCGAATAGATGGCGGCGGCGGGCACCCGCCCCTCGGTGATCTCGATCAGCGCGAGGTCGCGCTTGGTGTCGATCGCGATCAGCTTGGCGGCATAGCTTTTCTGCCCCTCCGACGGGACGACGCCGAGCGCGACATTGTCGGGATAGCGCGCCGCCGATTCGACGACATGCGCGTTGGTGACGATGCGCGTGGGGGAGATGGCGATGCCGCTGCCATGGCCGAAGCCGACGACCTCGCCATCGACCATCGCGACGGTGACCACGCGCACGACGCTGCGCGACACCGCGCTGATATCGTCGGCGGCGCGGGCCGGAATGGAGAGAGTGAAGAGGGCGAGCAGCAGCGCGAGGAGGCGGGTCATGGCCCCTGATTAAAGCGGCGCACTTTGAACGCAAGCATCGGGACGCGATCCGGCGCGCCGCGTGGCATTCGGGCGATCAGACGAGAAAGGATATCGAAATGACCTATATGATCCGCGGACTCGACCCCGCCAGCTTCACCGCTCTGTTCGACCTCGACGATGCGGCGCTGGCCGCGATCAACGCGCGCCGCGTCACCGCGACCGCCGACCATGGCTATCCGTGCCGGATCAGTTTGGAGAATGCGCGAGCCGGGGAAGGGCTGATTCTGCTCCATCACACCAGCCACGATGTCACGACCCCCTATCGCAGCGCCTATGCCATCTTTGTCCGGCGCGATGTCGAAGCGGCGGTCTATCGCGATGCGACGCCGTCGGTGTTCGACGACCGGGTGATCGCGATGCGCGCGTTCGACGCCAACGGACTGCTGCAGGACACAAGGCTGGCGGGGGTGGGCGAGAGCGACGGCGCGATCCGCGACCTGTTCGCCGACGATCGCATTGCCTATATCGATGCGCATAACGCTGCAGCGGGTTGCTTCGCCGCGCGGATCGAAAGGGACGCAGCATGAGCGCCGATCTGATGACCGACGACGAGCGCTGGGGTGCGGTGCTGCGCCGCGACAAGGCCTTTGACGGGCGCTTCATCACCGGGGTGCTCACGACCGGCATCTATTGCCGCCCGAGCTGCGCGGCGCGTCACCCCTTGCGCGCCAATGTCCGTTTCTTTGCCGATGGTGCGGCGGCACGCGCGACGGGGCTGCGCCCGTGCAAGCGCTGCCTGCCCGACGATGTCGCGCGCGACGAAGGCGCGGTGATCAAGGCGATCGCGGCGATCAAGGGCAGCGAGGAACCGCTCGCACTCGCCGACCTCGCCGCGCGCACCGGCTATTCGCCGACGCATTTCCAGCGCGTCTTCACCCGCCACACCGGGCTGTCGCCCGCCGCCTATGCCCGCGCGCTGCGCGAAGAGCGCGCGCGAACCGCGCTCAGCGGCGGCGGCCGGGTGACCGACGCCATCTATGATGCGGGCTTTTCGGGGCCGTCGCGTTTCTACGAGAATATGGAGGGCCGCATGGGCATGACCGCTTCGGCGTGGGTGAACGGCGGCAAGGGCGCGACGATCCACTGGGCGGTGGTGCCGACCAGCCTGGGCGAGATGCTCGTCGCTGCGACCGACAAAGGCGTGTGCCGGCTGAGCTTCGCTGAAGGCCGCGAGGCGCTCGAAGAACGCTTCCCCGCCGCCGAGCTGATCGGAGGCGGCGAAGAATTTGCGGCCTTGCTCAAACAGGTCGTCGCCGCAGTCGAGGCCCCGGTGAACGGCTTCGACCATATTCCGCTCGACGTGAAGGGCACCGCCTTCCAGGAGGCGGTTTGGCGCGAACTGCGCAAGATCCCGGCGGGCGAGACGCGCAGCTATGCCGATATCGCGGCGGCGGTTGGCAAGCCGAAAGCGGTGCGCGCGGCGGGCAGCGCCAATGGCGCGAATAATGTCGCGGTGCTCATTCCGTGCCACCGCGTGGTGCGCAGCGACGGCACGCTCGGCGGCTATGCCTATGGCCTGCCGATCAAGGAAGAGTTGCTGAAACGCGAGGGATGCTGACGCGAGCCATCGCCGGGTCCGTGGGGCCCGGCGCGGTTCGGCCGTCAGTCGCCGGCCTCTTTTTTGGCTTCGGCGAATATGCCCGCCATCGTCGTGCGCGCTTCCTGGATTTTTCCGGCGTCGATTTCGTCGACGATCGTGGCAACCTTGTTCGCTTCCTCCTGCTTGTGAGCGGAGAAGGCGAGCGGCGCCAACACCGAGCGTGCGGCCTTGCCGCGATTCTCGTCGAGCAACTGGCGTGCAAGAATCAATCGGTAATTCCGGTCGTGCGACGAATAATCGAACACGCCTTCCAGCGTGAGCAGCGCCGATTCGGGGATCGGCTCGCGCGCATCATAATAGGTCAGGTAAAGACCGATCGCCGCGCGCGGATCTTTCGGGTCGAGCCGGACGGCATCGGCAAACCAGGTGCGGGCCTTGGCATAAAGGGTGGGTTCCTTTTGCTCGTCGGCACGCGCCGCGATCAGCGCGCCCATCAGGACATGCGCCTTTTGCGAGTCGGGATCGATCGCCAGCGCGCGCTTGAGCACCGCCTCGCCCTTGTCGAATTCGCGCGCGTCGGAATAGGCTTCGGCGACAATCAGCTGCACGGCAAGGTTGTCGGGATAGGCCAGGTCCTTGCCGGCGACGCTGTTGACCACGCTGCGCGCGCGGCTCTTGTCGACGCCGCGTTCGCTGCGGATATGGGCCTCGATCACCGCCTCTTCGCCGGGCGTCAGGCGGCGCATCTTGACCACCGGCTCGACATAATTGGCCGGGACGACCTCATAGCCGGGGAAAGGCCCCTTGCGATATGCCTGCAGTTCCTTCTGCAATTTATCGAGGTCGCCGAAGACACGCGTCGCTGCGGTCAGGCTGTCTTCGCCGGTGTTGAGCGCCTTCAGATAGTCGCGGAGCTGGCCCTGGCGTTCCTTGCTGAAGTTGAGATAGTGCGAGAGCAGCCAGCCGAAAGAATAGGCCTGGTAGCGCTCCTGCCCGCTCAGCTCCTTGCTGTGATCGAACAATTTGGTCAGCTTGACGTCGCCGAGCTGGGCAAGCGCCGGGCCGCGGTGCTGCGGGACATTGCCGACCTTGAAGGCGCCGCCGTCGAGCAAGTCGATCGTCGAGTAAAGTTCGGCGAAGCCTTCGACATACCAGTGCGGATAGGTGGTGTTGAAGCGCTGCAGCATGAAATGGTGCACATATTCGTGAAACAGCGTGCTTTCGGGCGACATGGTTGTGCGCTCGATCAGCTGTCGCCGGTCGAGATTGCGATCGAACCGCATGCTGTCGTCCGCCTTGGTCGGTGCGAAGGCGACCGAGGCGCCGGCGCGGCCGATATAGAAGCCGGCGATGCCCGCCCGGCCGCCGCCGTCGGCCGCCAGCTCGCCGATCTCGAAGGGGTCGCCAAAGCGATAGACGCGAACCTTGTTCGTCGGGCCGACGTCGGGGCCGGGGATCGGAAGCCGCTGCAGGAAGCGCAGCGCATTGTCGAAGCGTTCGAGCCGCAACGCGAATGTTTCGGCGTCGGCCCTGTTGCTTTCGGCGATGATGACAAAATGACTTGTTTCGGCTTCCCACCATTCGGCGCGAACCACAGTCGCAGACGCCAACAGCCCAATCGTCGTCATGCCGAGCATGACGAATCGCAAATATCGTAACATCCTGTTGTTCCCCGGTAACTTTAGTACGGCGGTAGCATAGCAAAGCAGATCGAGGCATCAATCGTCGTTATAGGAGACGGCGGAAGAGCCATGATCGCTCCATAAGAGAGGAAACGCAAAGCCATGACCGACAAGATTGCCTGTTTCAGAGCCCTCCACATCCCCGGTGACCCGCTGATCCTCGTCAATATCTGGGACGCGGGCAGCGCGAAGGCGGTCGCCGCCGCCGGCGCGAAGGCTATCGCGACGGGCAGCTACGGCGTCGCGGGCGCGCAAGGCCGCAACGACGGCGAGGATTTTCCGCTCGAGGATGTGTTCGAAAATCTCGCGCGCATCCTGTCGGTCACCGACCTGCCGGTTACGATCGACATGGAATCGGGCTATGGCGCTGACCCGGCGGCGGTGGGCGTCTCGGTCGCCCGTGCGCGCGCGGCGGGTGCCGCCGGGATCAACATGGAGGACCGGCTGCCCGGCGAGAGCGCGCTGCTGCCGATCGCCGAGTCGCAGGCACGTTACCGCGCCGCCGCCGACACCGGCATTTTCGTCAACGCGCGCTGCGACACCTTCCGCGGCGCCGATGTCGCCAAGGACGGCGAGGCGCTCGTCGCCGCGACGCTCGAACGCGGCCGCGCTTATGCCGATGCCGGGGCGGGCTCGCTCTTCGTTCCCTTCCTGCTCGATCCCAAATGTATCGGCGCGATCTGCGCCGCCTCACCGCTGCCGGTGAATATCCTGCGCGGCAAAGACGGCCCGACGCACCAGGCACTCGCCGGGCTCGGCGTCGCACGGATCAGCCATGGGCACCAGCCCTGGGCCGCCGCGATGGCATGGCTTGCGGCGCAGGCGGAGCAGGTACTGGGCGGCGCCGAACCCGATTATTAAGCGGCCGGCTCGGCGCGGTCGGCGGCGTTATTCATCGCCGCCCGCCGCGTCGGGGGCCTCCGGCGCGGAACTGGCCGGACGCCCGGTACGGCTGTCGCGCATCGCTTCCAGACGCGCGAGCAACGAGCGTCCCTGCGCGCCCATATGCGGGTCGAAGGCGACCGACTGGGCCAGCCGGATCGCAGCGTCGAACGATCCCTGGTTGGCGAGGGCGAAGGCATAGGAGACCCGGATCTCGATATTCTCGGGTGCCAGGGCGAAAGCCTGTTGCAGCCCCTGGACCGCGATGGCGGGTGGCCGCATGCGTTGGTTCACGAAGCTGCGATAATAGGCATAGAGCGGCAGCGGGTCATCGGGGTCGGCGCGGTTGGCGAGTTGGATCAGGCTGCGCGGCGCGCTCCAAGAAACCGTCCGATAGTCTTCTTTTTCGTCGAGTTCATGCATCAGCAGTTCGGCGAGCAGTAAATTCGCGCGAACATGGTCGGGCTTGGCGGCGATGGCTTTGTCGAGCGCGGCGCGCACCGCCGCCAGATCGCGCACGTCCTCGGCGAGGCCCCATTCGGCGGCGGCATATTCGAACCATACCGCGGGATCGCTCGGATGGGTCGTGGTAAGCGCCTTGATACGGTCGCGCACCGCCATGCGCTCGGATGGGTCGCCGCGGCGGTTCAGCCGTTCGAGCCGCAGCGGTATCGATGCATCCTCGCCGACGGTCACCGGCGCCACTGCGACCACGGCCGGGGAGGGGATGGCATCCTTGGTGGCCCGATAGAGCAGCGGGCGGCGGATGTAGGCCGCGAGATCCTTGTCGAGTTGTTCATACGCCCCGAAACTGTCGATGGCGGCCTGCTTGGCATCGGTGCCGGCGTTGACCGCCCGAATATAGGCGTCGAGCTGGCCCGCGCGATCGGGGTCGTGGAACAGCATATGGGTGAGCAACCAGGCGCGCCCGTAATAGACATTGACCTGTTCGTTCGTTTTCAGGGAAAAGGGATCGGAATTCAGCAATGTGTCCGCAGGAATTTGAGGCATACGGACCAGCCCGTGGCCGCGGCCATAGGCCGGTCGGCCGATTTCGGCCTTGCCATCCTTGTTGAAGACGACGGTCGAATAATATTCGGCGAACCCCTCGATCAGCCAGGATGGAAAGGCGGCCGTGCGATAGCGTTTCATGAAGTGATGCGCATATTCGTGGAACAGCGTTTCCTGCGACGCGGGTGGCCCGCTGCTCATTCCGTCGCCTCCGCGATAGGAAACCGCATAGCTGCCGTCCGAACCGGCGCTGTAGAATCCGGAGATCGAGCCCGCGCTTGAGCCCGTGGAGAGCTTCGCGACATCTTCGCGTGAATCGAGAAGATAGATCGGCAGCCGGTGCGGCTCGCCCTGTTCCTTCACATTGAGAAGGAGCCGCAAGGTGACGTCGAAGCGTTGCAGCGTCGTCGCGAATTCGCGCAGCGATTTCTCGTTGCCCTCGCTGTAGATGATGAAGCTGTCGGTTTCGGCACGTAGCCATTTGGCTTCCGCGCTCGTTGCCGCCAGCGCTGCGTACAGCGCCAGCACCGCCGATCCCTTGTGCATTTCCTGAATCCCCCGGCTTTCAGAAAATACATGCTGGCAAATGAGGTACCCGCTGTAAAGTGTCCGATAGTCAGACGAAACTATAGGGGTCGATATCGATCGCGAGCCGCGCTTTCGACGGCCAGTCGATGCGCGCCACCCAGTCGCGGATCGTGCCCTGCAGGTCGAAACTGCGCGGCGCGTGGAGCAGCAGGCGGAAGCGGTGGCGGCCGCGCAGCATTGCGAGCGGCGCGGGCGCGGGGCCATAGACGGCAAGCCCCTCGGCGACCGGTGCCTTGTCGCCCAGCCTTTTGGCGACGCCGCGTGCGACCTCGATATCTTCGGACGAAATGACCAGCGCGGCGAAGCGGCCATAGGGCGGGGCGCCCGCCTGTTTGCGCGCCGCCGCCTCAGCCGAATAGAAACCGTCGCGGTCGTTGGCGACGAGCGCCGCCATGACGGGGGCATCGGGAACGCGCGTCTGGATCAGCACCTCGCCGGGCTTGACGCCGCGCCCCGCGCGTCCCGCGACCTGTGCGATCTGCTGGAAGGTGCGCTCGGAGGCGCGGAGGTCGCCGCCGTCGAGACCGAGGTCGGCGTCGACCACGCCGACGAGCGTCAGATTGGGGAAATGATAGCCCTTGGTGACGAGCTGGGTGCCGATGATGATGTCGACCAGCCCGCCCTCGACATTGTCGACGAATTCCGCCGCCTTCGCCGGCGACCAGAGCGTGTCCGACGTGACGATGGCGACGCGTGCCTCGGGGAAGCGCAGGCGCACCTCGTCGGCGACGCGCTCGACACCGGGGCCGCAGGCGACGAGGCTGTCCTCATCCTCGCATTCGGGGCAGAGCCGCGGCGGCGGCATCACATGGCCGCAATGGTGGCAGGCGAGGCGGTGGACCAACCGGTGCTCGACCATCCACGCGGTGCAGTTCGGGCACTGGATGCGGTGGCCGCAGGTGCGGCAGAGCGTCAGCGGCGCGAAGCCGCGACGATTGAGGAAGAGCAGGCTCTGTTCGCCCTTGGCGAGCCGGTCGGCGAGCGCATCGACCAGCGGCGGCGCGAGCCAGCTACCGCGATCGGGCGGGTCGCGGCGCATGTCGATCGCAGCGAGCCCGGGCATCGTCGCGCCGCCGAAGCGCGCGGGAAGCTTGATATGCCGGTACCGCCCCGCCTCGACCATCGCGAGGCTTTCGAGCGCGGGGGTCGCGCTGGCGAGCACGACCGGAAGCCCTTCGAAATGCCCGCGCATCACCGCGACATCGCGCGCATGATAATGGACGCCGTCCTCCTGCTTGAAGCTCGTCTCATGCGCCTCGTCGACGACGATCACGCCGAGCCGGGCATAGGGCAGGAACAGCGCCGAGCGCGCGCCGACGACGATCTTCGCCTCGCCCGCGGCGATACTGTGCCAGGCGCGGCGGCGCTCGGCCGAGCGGAGCCCCGAATGCCAGGCGACGGGCTCGCAGCCGAAGCGCGCCGCGAAGCGCGTGAGCATCGGCTCGGTCAGCGCGATTTCGGGAAGCAGGATCAGCGCCTGCCGGCCCGCCTCCACCGCGGCGGCGATCGCCTCCATATAGACTTCGGTCTTGCCCGACCCGGTGACCCCGTCGAGCAGCAGCGTCTCGAACTTCGCCGCCTCGACCGCCGCGACGAGCTGCGCCGCCGCCGCCGTCTGTTCGTCCGACAGCTCGGGCGGCGCGAAACCCGGGTCGGGTTCGGGATAGGGCGCGTCGGCGGCGACCGCGACCGCTTCGAGCGCGCCGCTGCTCACCAGCCCGCGCACCACGGCCTCGCTCACCTCGGCGAGCGAGGCGAGTTCGCGTACCGTGCCTTGCGACCGCCCGATCATCTCGAGCGCGACGGTCCGCTGCGGCGTCATCCGCTTCGGCAGTTCGCCCGTCGCGCGATATTCGATGATCGGGCGACGCGCGTCGGCAAAGGCGACCCCGGGCAGCACCATGCGCAGTACCGATCCCGGCGGCGCGAGATAATAGTCGCTCGTCCATTCGACGAGCTTGCGCAGCGGCGCTTGCACCGGCGGCACCGGCACCACCTCGAACAGGTTGCGCAGCCGATTGTCGCCGACCGGATCGGGCGCGCCGAAACTCGCGTCCTCCCAGATCACCCCGCCGAGCCGACGCGGCCCGAGCGGCGCGACGACGACGCTGCCGAGCCCGGCCTCCATGCCATAAGGCACCCGGTAATCGAGCGGGCCGAGCGCGGCGGTGAGGAGCAGGGTGCGGGCACGGGTCATGGGGTCGCGCAGGATATAGGGCTGCGGGTAAAATAGGAAAGCGGGGAGACGGTGATGGCCGCTTTTGGGCGGTAGCAGACGTTTCAGATCCTCCCCACGCGAAGCGATGGGGAGGTGGCAGCCCGTCAGGGCTGACGGAGGGGTCAGCGACCTCGCGTCAGGACGCACCGTCGCTACCCCTCCACCACTCGCTTCGCGAGCGGTCCCCCTCCCCAACGCTTCGCGATGGGGAGGATCTTTAGGGCAGCTTCCCACCCCCAAGCAGCCGCCTTGCATGTGCCTAGGCTGACGCCAGCACCGCCTTCTTCGCCGCCCGCTTTACGGGCTTCGGCCGCTTGAACCAGAAGCTCCACACCGCGAGGCTGCCGAGCATCGTCATCGCGAGGCCCGAGATCGTCATCAGGATGCGCCAGGTCCAGCCGCCGACCTTCGACGCGTGGATCGGGAAGGCCATGTTGAACGCCTGCGCGCCAGGCGCGAGCTTCAGCGCGTCGCGCGCGGCGAGCAACTCGCCCGTCGCGGCGTCGAAGACCAGCGTCGTGCGGCCGTTGGGCAGCCATTCGGCGGGCTGCTTCATGCGCAGGCTGATCGGGTCGCCGGGCTTGCGCGGCAGGCTGAGGATTCGGAATTCGGCATCGGGAAAGCGTCGCCGCGCCTCGGTCAGCATCGCGGTGTAATCGACCGTCTCGGCGAGCGGGCCGCCCTTGTACTTCGGCGGGTCGAGCGCCTTCGCGGTCTCGGCGACCGGGCCGAAGGGCGCAACCACCCCCAAGGCAAACGGGCGAAAGATCATCATCGTGCCGGTGACGACCGAGATCAGCAGCAGCGGCGCGACGATCACGCCGAGGTCGCGGTGATGCATCACGATCGCCGGCCGGCTCATCCGCTTGGGCCACAGCCGGAACTGGAAGGTCCGCCGTGTCCGCCACCACAGGATGACCCCCGAGATCACGAAGAACAGCCCCCAAAGCCCCGCGATCCCGATCACCCATTCGCCGCTGTCGCCCGCGAACAGATGATGGTGGAAATCGAAAATCCACAGTTCAGGCCGCTCCCACTGGTTCGTCCAGCGCGTCACGATGTCGCCCGACTGGCTGGCATAGGCGCCCGCTTCCTTGCCGAAGCGAAGCTGGTGCAGCCCGAAACGATCGTCGGCATAGATGATGCCCTGCGCGCCCGGCAGCGCCATCAGCCTCTCGGTCGTCGCCGCAACCGTCGGCAGGTCGCCGTGCAGCGCGTCGCCGGTGCCGGGGAAGCCGATCCACAGATAATCGTAGAGCAGGATCGTGCCCGACAGCCCGAGCAGCGCGAGCACGAGGCCGAGCAGCCCGCCGGTCCAGCGGTGGAGCGTGTCGAGCAGTTTCATCATCTCGGAAACGCCCTTTTAGAACTTGTAGTCCCAGCCGAGCGTGACGGTCCGGCCGCGCCCGGTGAAGAAGCGGGCGTTGTCGGTCGCCGCGACGGTCGAGCGGATCGTCTGGCTGTTATAGGTGACATAGTCGACATCGAACAGGTTCGAGGCCGCGAGCGTGATCCCGCCCAGCCGCGGCAGGTCGTAACGCAGCACGGCATCGGTCAGCGTATAGCCCGAAAAGGCGGTATTCGCGGGCGCGCCGTCGAAGCGGCGGTCGAGATAGAATCCCGCCTGCACGCGCGCGGACAGCGGCCCGTGGTTATAGCTGGTCCAGACATTGACGCGGTCGGGCGAAATATTCGCGCCGTCGAGGTCGATATCGACCTTGTCGTCCTTGTTGCTGTCGGTGCGGCCCGACAGATGGGCGTAGCCGGTCCCGATCTTCAGCCCGTCCACCGGAAGCGCGACCGCAAGATTGATTTCGAAGCCCTGGATTTCGATGCGCTGGCGCTGGACGTCATAGACGCCCGCGCTGTTCAGGACCAACAGGCCGCCATCCTTCGACGTCGACCAGAAATAGGATGCGCTGGCATCGAGCGGCCCGCGCTTGATTTCGATCCCGACCTCGCGGTTGTTCGAAATGACCGGGGTGACGTTGACGTCCTCGATGCGGAAATTGGGCTGGGTCCTGCCGTTGACCGCGCGCAGGATGCGGCCGACGTCGGCGATCGAATAGCCTTCGGCGTAGCTGGCATAGGCGCGGATGCCTTGCGCCGGCTCGACGATCACGCCGCCATTGAGCAGCAGATCGTCGAAATTGCGGGTGCCGCCGCTGACACGCGCCGAGTTGTACGAGGCCAGCGTCACATAATCGTCGACCTTGAGCTGGCCATTCTCCCAGCGCGCGCCGCCGGCGAGGCGAAGGACGCCGTCGAACAATTTGAGGTTGGCCTGGCCGAATGGCGCGAGGGTGCGGAAGGTCGTGGGCGGGACCCAATAACGTCCGGTCGCGAGCAGGCCCTGCTGCGTCTTGTCCCACATCGAATCGAAGCCGATGGTGACGTTCAGCGCCTCGAAAAATTGCCGTTCATAGCTGATGCGCGCACCCAGCTTGCGCGAGCGGTTCGCCGACTGGTCGAACAGCGTGCCGACGGGAGCAATGTTCGCGTCCTGGAAGGTGGCGCTCACATCGCCGCCGAAGATATCGCGCGAGCGGTTGAAAAAGGCCTGGAAGATCAGGTTGCCGCCGCCCAGATCGGTATCGGTCAGCGTCAGATTGACGGTTTCGACGCGGTTCGAGGCGGCTTCGCCCTGAATGTCGCCACGCTTCGAACTGGTGGGAAGGCCGGTCGATCGATTGCCTGCGACCTGTATCCAGTCGCCATTACCCTCGAGGTTGAAGCGCGTCGCGAACAGTTCGAGGCGGGCGGTCGATGACAGGTCATAGCCCAGCCGGGCAAAGAAGCTGAGGCTCTGGCTGTCCTGCACATCGCCTTGCGTGTTGTCGATGCCGACGCGGCGACCCGCGCCGTCATAATAAAGCCCCCGCGTTTCATAGGCGACGCCGCCGGTCGCATCGAAGGCGCCCCGGCGATAGGAGAGCAGCCCGCCGAGCTTGCCGCCGAAGCTGTTGTCTTCGAAATTGCCCGTCGATCCCTGCGCCAGCGCGCGGCCGGAGAGGCCGTCCGTACCCGGCGCCTTGATCACCACCTGGTTGACCACGCCGCCGGTCGCGCCGATCCCCTGCAAGGCGTTCGATCCATAGATCAGTTCGACACGGTCGAGGAAAAATGGATCGATCGTATAGCCATCGCGCGATCCGTCGCGGATCGGGGTCGATTGCGGGATGCCGTTGATCGCGTAGAGCGGCGAGCGGCCGCGCAGCGTCTCGCCCGCACCCGACAGCTTCTGCCGCGTCGGGGAGAAGCTGGGGGTCAGATTTGCCACCGCGTCGATGACCGAGCCGGAGATCGCAACCTGTTGATCCAGTTCCTCTTCGGTAATGACATCGATCGTCAACGGCAGCGCGCTGGGCGGTAGCACGGTGCGCGCGGCGGTGACGACGATCATGTCCTCGCTATTCGGCTCGTCGGCAGGGATGGCGTCCTGGGCGAGGGCGGGCGACGACAGCATCGTGCAGGTGAGGGCGGCGGCGACAAATTTGCGATTCATTCTCAACTCCTGTTCGTGGCGCCGCTAATGCGAATAGTTTGCGAAAACAAGAGGAAATAGGGTTGGAGGCCGGGCAGCGGGGCTTTGCTTCAGCGCTGTGGAAAATTGGCCACACCCGGCAAAGCGCGCTATCAGCCTGACCATGCGCGAAAAGGAATTGCGGTTCGCCCTGATTTGCTACGGCGGCATCAGCCTTGCCGTCTATATGCACGGCATCACCAAGGAGGTGTGGCGGCTCGCCGCCGCCTCGCGCGCCTTTCACGATGGCGGGGATCTTGGTGGGGTGGGAATCGTCTATCGCGACCTGCTGGTCGCCATTTCCGAGCATAGCAACGTCCGGCTGCGCGTGCTGGCCGATATCGTCGCGGGGGCGAGTGCGGGCGGCATCAACGGTATCTTTCTCGCGCGGGCGCTCGCGACCGGCCAGTCGCTCGACCCGCTCACCGACCTGTGGCTCGACGATGCCGATGTTGACCATCTGATCGACCCCGATGCACGGCCTTTGTCGGCGGCGACCAAATTCTGGGCGGTACCGATCGCCGGCTGGATGATGAAGAAGCGCGGCAACGTCATCGACCGTACGGTGGGCGAGGGCGCGCAGGACGAGGTGCGCGCCAAGCTGTCGCGCTTCGTGCGCGCGCGCTGGTTCGAACCGCCCTTTGGCGGCGAAACTTTCTCCAACCTGCTGCTCGACGCCTTCGACGCGATGGACCGAGGGCCGCGCGGGCCGGTGCTGGTGCCGACGGGGCAGCCGGTCGACCTGTTCGTCTCGGTCACCGATTTTGCGGGCCACCGCGTCTCGCTGTCGCTCAACAGTCCGGCGCGCGTGACCGAGGACGAGCACCGGCTGATCCTGCGGTTTCGCGAGGACCGCCGCGCGGGAAGGTCGCTCGACGACATGCCCGGCCTCGCCGCCGCGGCGCGCGCGACCGCGAGCTTCCCCGGCGCCTTCCCGCCCTTCACGCTGCGCGAACTCGACGGCGTGCTCGAAAAGCGCGGCATCGCCTGGCCCGGCCGCGAGACCTTCATCCGCACCCAGCTTCCCGCCGGCGGCGAAAGCGATCCCGCCGACCGCGTGCTGATCGACGGCTCGGTGCTCGCCAACGCGCCCTTCCGCCCCGCGATCGCGGCGCTCAAGCAGCGCCCGGCGCGGCGCGAGGTCGACCGCCGCTTCATCTATATCGATCCCAAGCCCGATTATCGCTCGATCAGCTTCGGCAAGCCGGGCGAGTTGGCGGAGGGCGATACGCCGCGCCTGCCCGGTTTCGTGCCGACGATCCTCGGCGCGATGTCCGAAATCCCGCGCGAGCAGCCGATCCGCGACAATGTCGAGGCGATCGAGGGCATGTCGCGGCGCATCCGCCGGATGCAACGCATCGTCGATGCGATGAAGGTCGAGGTCGAAGAGCAGGTCGCGGCGCTGTTCGGAACGACCTTCTTCCTCGACACCCCGACGACCGCACGCCTCGCCAAATGGCGCGCGAAGGCGCAGGAGCAGGCGGCCGAGCGCGCGGGTTTCGCTTTCTCGCCCTATGGCCATCTCAAGCTGTCGGCGATGGTCGAGGAACTGGTCGGGATCGTCGACCGCCTTGCGCCGCCCGAGGGCGATATCCACCGTTCGATCCGCCGCCAGCAACTCTGGGACGAGGTACGCGCGCGCGGGCTCGACCGAATCTCGGGCAAGCGCGGTGCTGGGGCGAGCGGCGACGCCGTGACCTTCTTTCGCACCCATGACCTCGGCTTTCGCGTGCGGCGGCTGCGCTTCCTCGCGCGCGAACTCGACCGCGTCGTCGAGGCGCAGCGCGACGCGCGCGATCCCGCGTGCGACGCGATGCGCGACACCATCTATCAGGCGCTCGGCGTCTATCTCGAGCGCGAGGGCGACAGCTGGTTCGCCGACCTCGACCTGCCCGCCGACGCCGATGCGGGGGCGTGGATCGACGCCATCGCCGCACGCCGCGACCTCATCGGCGCCGATGCCGATGCCGACGCGCTGATCGCCGAGGGACTCGGCGCACTGCCGAAGGACGACCGGCGCGCGCTGCTGCTCGCCTATCTCGGCTATCCCTTTTACGACATCGCGACGCTGCCGCTGCTGCAGGGCGAGGGGTTCGACGAATTTGACCCGATCAAGATCGACCGCATCTCGCCGTCCGACGCGACTGCGATCCGCAGCGGAGGTGCGGCGGCGATGCTGAAGGGCATCGAGTTCAACAGCTTCGGCGCCTTCTTCAGCCGCGCGTACCGCGAGAATGATTATCTGTGGGGGCGGCTCCATGGCGCCGACCGATTGATCGACATCGTGGCGAGCAGCGTGGCGGGCGATGCGGCGCTGCCCGCCGACGCGCTGAAGGCGATCAAGCGGCGAGCCTTCCACGCGATCCTCGACGAAGAGGAGGCGCGATTGCCGAAGGTGGCGGCGCTGATCGCGGAACTCAGGGGCGAGATCGGCTAATTGTCTTCGTCATCCCCGCGAAGGCGGGGATCCAGCTTGCTGTGGCGCTGAATAAGCTGGACCCCCGCCTTCGCGGGGGTGACGGAAAAAGAAAAAGGCGTCGCAAGCGATCAATCGGTCAGATCGTCCCACATATCCTTGATCTTCGAAAAGAAGCCCTGGCTCGCGGGACATTCCTCGCCGGTCTCGGTCTCGCGAAACTCCGCGAGCAATTCCTTCTGCCGCGCGGTAAGCTTGGTCGGCGTCTCGACGTCGATCTGGACGACGAGGTCGCCGTGGCCGCGCCCGTTGAGCACCGGCATGCCCGCGCCGCGCTGGCGTAGCTGCTTGCCCGACTGTATTCCCGCCGGGATGCGGATGTCGTGCTTGGCGCCGTCGAGCCCGGGGATGCTGATCTCGCCGCCGAGCGCCGCGGTGGTGAAGCTGATCGGCGCGCGGGTGAACAGCGTCGTCCCCTCGCGTTCGAACACCTTGTGCCGCGCCATGTGGAGGAAGATGTAGAGGTCGCCCGGCGCCGCGCCGCGCGCGCCGCTTTCGCCCTCGCCCGACAGGCGGATGCGCGTGCCTTCGTCGACCCCGGCGGGGATGTTGACGGTCAGCGTCTTGCGCCGGTCGACGCGGCCTTCGCCATGGCAAGTATTGCACGGGTCGGCGATGACCTCGCCCGCGCCCTGGCAATTGGGGCAGGTGCGCTCGACCATGAAAAAGCCCTGCTGCGCGCGCACCTTGCCGTGGCCGGCGCAGGTGGTGCAGCGGCTGGTCTGGGTGCCGGGCTTGGCGCCCGATCCGTCGCAGCTGTCGCAGCGCGCCGCGACATCGACCTGGATCTCGCGGCTGATGCCGGTGAAGGCGTCCTCGAGCCGGATTTCCATGTCGTACCGCAGGTCGGCGCCGCGCGCCGGGCCGCGCTGCTGGCGCCCGCCGCCGCCGAAGGCCGAACCGAAGATCGATTCGAAAATATCGCCGATGTCGCCGAAATCGGCGTTGCCGCCCGCGCCGCCAAAGCCGCCTGCGCCGCGCACGCCTTCCTTGCCGAAGCGGTCATAGGCGGCGCGCTTCTGCGGATCCTTCAGGCAGTCATAGGCTTCGCTGATCGCCTTGAACCGCGCTTCGCTGTCGTCGCACCCCGGATTCTTGTCGGGGTGGTATTTCATCGCGAGCTTGCGATAGCTTGCCTTCAGCGTGGCGTCGTCGGCGGTCCGCTCGACTTCGAGCAGTTCGTAATAATCGATGTCGAGCGACATAAATATCGTGCCCCCTCAGCCCCGCCGCGCTTTCGGGGCGCGGCGGGGAGAGTTTCTTACTTCTTGTCGTCTTCGACTTCCGAGAATTCGGCGTCGACGACATCTTCGTCGGCCTTCGGAGCTTCGGCATCGGCGGTGGGGGACGCCGCGGCCTGCTGCTCCTGCTCGTAGATCGCCTGGCCGAGCTTCATCGCGACCTGCGCGAGCGCCGCCGACTTCTCGGTCATCGCGGTGGCGTCGCCGCCCTCGACCGCAGTCTTGGCTTCGGCGACCGCGGCTTCGATTTCGGCCTTCAGGCTCGCGTCGACCTTGTCACCATGCTCGCGCAGCTGGCTTTCGGTCGAGTGGATCAGGCTTTCGGCGTTGTTCTTCGCCTCGGCGGCCTCGCGGCGCTTCTTGTCCTCTTCGGCGAACTGCTCGGCGTCCTTGACCATCTGGTCGATGTCGGCGTCGCTGAGCCCGCCACTGGCCTGGATCTTGATCTGCTGTTCCTTGCCGGTGCCCTTGTCCTTCGCGTGGACCGACACGATGCCGTTGGCGTCGATGTCGAAGGTCACTTCGATCTGCGGCACGCCGCGCGGCGCCGGCGGGATGCCGACAAGGTCGAACTGACCCAAGGCCTTATTGTCGGCGGCCATTTCGCGCTCGCCCTGGAACACGCGGATCGTCACCGCCGACTGGTTGTCGTCGGCGGTCGAATAGACCTGCGATTTTTTCGTCGGGATCGTCGTGTTGCGGTCGATCATGCGCGTGAACACGCCGCCCAGCGTCTCGATGCCGAGGCTCAGCGGGGTGACGTCGAGCAGCAGCACGTCCTTGACGTCGCCTTGCAGCACGCCCGCCTGGATCGCGGCGCCGATCGCGACGACTTCGTCAGGGTTCACGCCGGTGTGCGGTTCCTTGCCGAAGAAATCCTTCACGACTTCGCGCACGCGCGGCATGCGGGTCATGCCGCCGACGAGCACGATTTCGTCGATTTCCTTGGGATCGACGCCGGCGTCCTTGATCGCCTTGCGGCACGGCTCGAGCGTGCGTTTGACGAGGTCTTCGACCAGCTTTTCGAGGTCGGCGCGGGTGATCGTCTTGACGAGGTGCTTCGGCCCGTTGGCGTCGGCGGTGATGAAGGGCAGGTTGACCTCGGTCGTCGCGGCCGACGACAGTTCGATCTTCGCCTTTTCGGCGGCTTCCTTCAGGCGCTGCAGCGCGAGCTTGTCGCCGCGCAGGTCGATGCCTTCGTCCTTCTTGAAGGTGTCGGCGAGGAATTCGACGACCTTGCTGTCGAAATCTTCACCGCCGAGGAAGGTGTCGCCGTTGGTCGACTTCACCTCGAACACGCCGTCGCCGACTTCGAGGATCGAGATGTCGAAGGTGCCGCCGCCAAGGTCATAGACCGCGATCGTCT
>VFQM010001476.1_pt1 | contig 20464 bp, 24 predicted proteins | sample 3512391 | NCBI WGS metagenome assembly VFQM01 (sample SAMN10412369, study PRJNA504923) | tailings metagenome | isolation source: Replicate 1 from Balatoc abandoned mine | place: Philippines | reverse complement strand
CTTTGCTGGAGGTGGCGATCAGGTAGATCGCCATGAACCAGGTCGGCAGCGGCAAATGCGTTCGCTCCATGGGAGTTCCTGCGGTGACGCTGAACTGCTTTTGGCAGGCCCGACAAGCCCAGGTACGCGGCCGAGCTGTCTTCCAGGCATCCGAAATGGACCCGCACTTGTCACAAACCGGCCCATGAGGCCAGCGCGTGCGTGCGAGGTACTCGACGCACTGCTCCTCTGTGCCGAAAGTGTCTGTGAACCGTTTTAAGTCCATGCCAAGACTATAGCTCAACCCTTGTCTAAAGTAAATATATCACGCAACCATCACGCCAGCCGATGGCGGGCGGCCAGACTGGGTTGCAGCCAGGTTGGTTTGGCTGCGCCAGTTCGATATCTTGTATTCATGCCGGCGAGAGCCGGGACGCGCGCAGAGCAACTCCGGGCCTCTGCTCGACAGGAGATCGAAGATGGCAAAACTCTACTTCTGGTACGCCGCCATGAACAGCGGCAAGTCCACCCAACTGCTGCAGGCCGCCTTCAACTACGAGGAGCTTGGCCGCAAGGTCAAGTTCTTCACGGCGGCGGTGGATGACCGCATCGCCGTCGGCGTCGTGGGCTCCCGAATCGGCCTGCGCCGCGAGGTGGACACCTACAAGGCCGACACCGTCTTCTCGGCCGACCTCGTTGGCCAGGTGAGCTGCGTCTTCATCGACGAGGCCCAGTTCCTGAGCAAGGAACAGGTGGTGCAGCTCCATCAACTCGCGAACCTGAAGGGTATCCCTGTGATCTGCGCAGGCCTGCGCAGCGACTTCCGGGGCGAGGGCTTTGCTGGCTCGATCGCCCTGTTGACCCTTGCCGATGAGCTCAAGGAGATCAAGACGATCTGCCCTTGCTCCAAGAAGGGGTCCATGAACATGAAGGTGGACGCCGATGGCCAGAAGGTGGTCGAGGGCCCGCAGGTCTGCATCGGTGGTAACGAGCGCTTTCGCGCGGTCTGCCCGAGCTGCTTCTACAGTCCGGCGAAGATCAATGCCTTCTCGCGCCTGGTGGCATCTGGCGGCAGCCCCGATGCCTTCGACTGGGGTCGCTCGGATGCCGCGAACCACCAGCTGGTGGAGGCCATTGCGGCATGAGTACGGGTGCAAAGGGCTCGGTTCGGGTCGTTAGCAAGCGAAAAGGCGGCCTGATGGCATCCGGGGGCGAGACCGTGATCGATGTCGATCGGACCCACCCGGTTCTGGGCAATCCGCATGTGCTTGCTGACCATCGTGATGCCGGGGCTCGCGACAAGGTGATCTCGCTCTACGAGCAGGACCTGATCGCGGATGAGCAGCACCATGGGCCCATGACCCGGGCAATCGAAGCCCTTCGTGCGCGCGTCGAAGCAGGTGAGCGCATCGCGCTGCGCTGCTGGTGTGCCCCTCAGAAGTGCCATGCCGATCTGTTGGCCAGCAGAATCCTGGGCCCCTTCGCCCAGCCTGAACAACCCAAGCGCTCTGCGCAACGCCCCCTTTTCTGAGATCAAGGAGATACACATGCAACGCCGCACCAAGGCCATGGACGGTTGGGTCAACTTCCCCGTGGACAACCCGCGCTTTCACAGCACCCAGGAGGGCGGGATGCTCGTCAAGCTCGTTGTTTGCGACAACCGCGAATTCGATGACCAGTTCGGGATGTGCACCGGCGCCGGCGTCTTCGACGTGCTCACCGAGTCTTTCGTGGGTGACGACAAGCGGCCGAAACCCGACGTCGCCATGGAGTTCGAAACGGTTGCGGACTACGACCGCTACACCGCAGCTCGCCACGAGTGGGAGGCCTACCACTTCCCGAACCTGCACGCGGACCAGAAGGAGGACCTAGGCGAGAGCCGATACCGTTCTCGGCCGTACCTGGCCTCCATGGTGCTGGGGACTACCGGGTGGTCAGGCGTCGACAACGATGCGGGGGGTTACTGGATCTGCCGATTCGAAGACCTCAGCGAGAAAGGGCAGGCTCTGTACGAGCAACTCCAGGACCTCTATCCGGGCTGCGATCTGCATTTGCTGACCTTCCTCGACACTTGACCCCTCGCACCGGCGCCCTTCAGGGCCGCCGGATGCGACGCGCTACTGGTGCAGCCTCCAACTCCTTGAGCCTGGCTTGGGCTGTAAGCTGGAGCTCAGAGCGTTCCATCTGTTCGCCAGCAGCACGGAGAATATGGGCGACGTCGTCAGCCATCGCCCGAAGTGCATCTGGCCACCCCTCCAAAGGCTGGGCGATTGATCCATTTCCCGGTACTCCGCGGACAACGCCCGTTTTTGTGAGGGTGTTGGCTGACTCGCGAAAAAGCGACACCAACATCGCTCGAAACTCCTGTTGCGCTATGGCAGCCTTGGCCATTTCATGACCAGGACCGAACAACCCAGCAGCCTGTACGCGCAGGCTGATGCGCTCAGCCAGCTGCACATTGAGGTTCTTCGCCATGTCATTGGCGAACGCCTGGATCTCCTTCTTGGTAGATCGATCCGGTGTCGCGCGCTCCATCAGCACCGACTGGAGCCGACCCATCAACCGTTGAGCTTCAGGCTCTCTCAGATTTTTGAGCCAGCCTTGGAGCTTGGCATGTCGAACGATCAGCGCGAGCTCCATGACTGGGGGAGTCGACTGCATATGCCCGTCAGTTGTCCATCGAAACCAAGCCTGCCGCATCGCCTTCGAGCTGCGCGGCTCCCCGCCTGGAGGCGTCGTCAAGGCGGCAATGGCATCAAGTAGTTCGACCCCATTGCGATGGCCCCCAGACTCCAATGCCGCGCGCTCGATCTCACGAAGGATTGTGACCATTGTCGGGCGCTCTTCTGCGAGCCAATCTGTTGCTCTTCCCATATATACAAAGCCTTTACAAGTGACAACTCAGGATGGTAGTTTTCAATTTTTGGAATATGAATCGATCAGGGTATTCGTGCACGAAAACAACGCAGGTTTGTCACGGATAGCTGAAGCCAAGACGCATGGAGCCATCAACCCAGTTGAAACCCGAGCTCCCGGGCGTGCTCCAGGCTTCCGCTGAGCGCCACCGGCAGCACAGGATCTTCCCCCAGCACCCGCATGCGGTAGAGCGCTGCCGCAAAGCGGTGGTTGCCGTCCACGATCAGGTGGGTGTTGTAGTAGCCAAGGCTGGGCACGCCGACATCCACGTCGATTGGGTCCTGGAACCCGTTCTTCACGAACCAGGCGATGCGCCGGATGTGGTCGCGACGCACCTTGGCCACGGCGGCCTTGGTGTTGGGGGCAGACCACCATGTCTCGTAGGGCCTCGGCGGCCGCCGCGGAGCACTGCCAAGCCCTGCAGACACCTCGTCGATGGTGATCGGGTCCTCCAGATCGATCCAGCAGCCCTTGTACGGGTCGCAGTAGCGCGCAAGGAGGCTCGTGCGCACCGTGGTGACATCCAGAACTTGCGGCGAGGCTGCATTGGATCGAGCCATGGCTCACATCCTCGGGCGGGACACGCCGGCCGGAGAGGCCTCAACCCTGCGGCCCATGGCATCCATCGCCACACCAGGCTTCAGGCGGTTGACCTGCGAGATCACGCACTCGTTGAGCTTGATGTCATCGCGCGGGCCCAGGTAGACCGGCTGCTCGAACGCGCCGCCGGGGTTGAAGTACAGGTACTGCACCTCGACCAGGTCGCCCACCGCAGGCATGGGGAAGTTCGCAAGAACGGTGACGTTGCCCACGGGGATCGTTGCGCCAGTGGGGTCGAGCAGACCAATGGAGGCCGAGCGTCCCCCGTTAAGGCCGGTGACGATGCAGGTGGCGGACTCGTTGAACTTGAACTTCAGCGCCGCATCGCTGCGGCCACCCCCGTAGGGCGCCGACAGGCGCTTGAAGACCAGGCCCTCGCCGTTGTCCTGCTCGATGCGCGTGAACTTCTCGCGCTTGCCGTCTTCGGAGATCCCGGCGTGAAGGCGCCGTACCGGGTGATCCGCAGGAGCCATGCACAGCGCGCCGTCGAGCAGCTCGTAGCGCTGGCGGAAACTCAGCCGGCGCAGGTCAGTGCCATTGATCTCGAGCAGGTCGAATGCGTAGAACACCGTGCCGATGATTTCACCATCGAAGAATGCATTGCCGAAGGCAGAGATGCTGCTGGCGACGTTCTCCGGCAGATCGCGGTACAGGCCGAGCTTGTTGATGCCGCGCGCAACGCCATTGCGGACTTCGATGCTGCAGCGCTCGCCGTTGGCCTTCTCCTGGGCGGCGAAGTCGGGGTTTTGCAGCAGAAGTTCTGCCTGGGTGCGATCGATGGCCGTGGGCAGTTGCTGAACGTGTCCGCTGGCCTGCTGCGCCATCGCGGTGTTCGTGAAGCGGACACCGGACTCGGCCTCGGTGTAGCCCTTCTTGGTCTTGGACTTCACCAGGTCGATGTAGACCTTCAGGGCCTCATCGTAGGCAAGGGGTGCAGCCGTCTTCATTGCCGTCTTGCCGACGCGGCCGCGGGGACCATTGGCGTACTGGACAACCCAGCCATCTCCCTGGGCTCGCAAGTGGGCGTGGTACTCCTTGTCGGAGGAGCCCTCGGTCATGAAGAGGTAGGTACTTTGTTCGGTGTGTGTGGTCATGAGGTGCGGATGGTTTCGATGTCCTCAATTCAGGATATCGAATCCATCTCGCGAAACAAACCAACAAGACGAAGTCGGGGACGGCATCAAGATCGGGTGCTGTTTATTCCGACTTCGACGTTTCTTAGCTTGGGATCAACCTCATTGCGCACGGCGTCATTCATAGTCGGCCTGACGACGGACCAATGCGAAATGACAACGTCAAGTCCATGAAACCTCACTACCTAAAGAATGACGGCGAAACCTGTCTGAAGCAGAGCGATACGAAAAAGAGCATCGGCCGAGACACCCGACCTGTTCGACCAGGCCAAGCCCCACTTTGCATCGGCGAGCGGCGAAGAGGGTAGCCACGTACCGCTGATCTCGGGGCGAAGGACATAGGCGCGAAGGCGCCGATCCTCTATAACGTCGTATAAACGACGTTATGCGTGCACCGAGCGCAAAACAAGAGCTTTGCGTTATCGTTGAGTCGTGATTTCAGCATCCAGCTACGAGACCCAGGATCAAGAATAACGCCGACGCGCTGAGTCAACAGTACTCTTCTGTGATTGAGTAATTGTCCTCTTAATTAACCCTTGAGCATGCTGGTTGATCTTAAGACGAGTCTTATCGGAGAGGTTAACAAAGTCGATGAGCCATGTTGCGTCAAGTGACCAATTGATTCGACTCCTCTCTAACCACTCAGCCTCTGCTAGGCGGATGTGATCCAAAAGCTGATCTTCCGTCCAACCATTCACAGTGAGGATCTGATTCTTAGCTACCTTCTCTTTCCCGCTTATCCTTGCAAACCCATAGTGGGTAGCAAGATGGCAAGCCGGGCAAAGAGCAACCGTCCCAATCAAGCGTTGAACACGAGTCCCAGCATCGAACGACCAACGCTCATGGCACTCCACAGGATGTTCAGCCCCTTTACCTCCACAGACTTCACAGAGATATCTTGCTTTTCGATATGTTGCCCGCCTAACAACTGACCATTCCTCTTGAGTAATCTCCGACCTCAGATTGGAAAACCAGGCTGTTGATGGGACTAGGTCGATATACAGTGGGGATAGACGCTGCGGCCCCCCTTTAGGGTAGATGGTCTCAAGACTAGGGGCCGCTTGTGGCCGTTTACGATTGACAGGCTTTGGGGTTGGGCGCCATCGCTCCAATGATTGTGCTGCCACGATTGTTGGTGCGTACCACTTCTTCTGAAGAGGGTCCCATAGCGCTCCACTTTCACGAGCGAGATCCTTCTCTGCGTATGGAACCTCCAGGTAAAGTCTAGCCCGCCGATCAATTAGGATGTTCATCTGACGCTCGTAAGCGCCTTCAAAAAGTTTATATGCATACAGGAGTTCATGCGAACTCGACCCGGGATATGATCGCTCAATTAGTTTTGCACGAGAAAGGATGATTTCTGCCGCCTCGGAAAAGCTTGTGTAGTCATCAAATACAAGCTTTTTCAATTCCTCAGTCGACATCCCCTCATTGCCGCGAGTGACAACTTCAATAAATCCGTCAAAGATATCACTGGCGTACGTTGTACCAAGCTGCTTGCAAAGTTCAACCTCATGCCGCTCAAGTCGAAACATAGGATCCCCCAAAAATACGGCGGTGAATGATGGGTCCCAAGTGATACATTGACATTCATATGCACAGGGGCCTAGGGTGCTTGCATGCTGAGTGACTAGGCCTTAGCCCGTCGCTGCTTGGGACTCAACTGCTTCAGATTTACTGTCTTCGGTGCACTCTCCACCCACTCGATCTTGCGATCGCTGATTAGGGCGTGCACAGTACGGAGATGTAGCTTGTCGAAGTCGATGCCGACCGGAGAGAACTCAGCGAGGTTTTTGCGCCCGGCGCTGTAATAGGCGTGCAGGGCACCCTTGGGCGCCTTGAAGCGGAAGTGGTTCCGATCCTTGGTCAGGTACTCATCGAGGGCCACCAGTCCAGCGTCACCGTGCTTGCGGGCGATGAGGTCCCGCAAGACGGCCTCATCGATCACTGTGGCCCACCACAGGTCTGTGCATACGCTGCCAAGGGGTTTGCCGACGGGATCACCGTCACCAGTCTCGCACGCGAGCACCAGGTGACCGTCCCGCTGCAGAAGGGAGGGCGAGGAGTTGCCGACGCTGATCGAGAGGAAGCCAAACTCACGGGCGTAGTACTCCGTCTGGGCGCGACGGCCGAACTCGTAGTTGATGTCGAAGTCCAGGCTTCGAGCATCGACAGCCGAGGTGAACAGGTTGTCGCCAAAACGAAACCAGTCTGCGGCGATCATGTTGCCGCTCGGGACTGGAATGGACACATGCAACACCTGCTGCTCAGGGATGCCTTCGGTGATGACCTCGAATCGCTCGTCGGAAGTAGTGCCCTCGAATGAAAACTTCAGGAGAACCGGCTTCCAGCCGTCTCGCAACATTGGACGCAACTTCTCGCCGGTGGCCGGGCAGGGTTCAGCTGAGCAGCCATCGAAGTCCCAGTTGCCGAAGCTTCCGGAGTCGAACTTCACGCAGAGATCGGCATGCCGGTTCTGCATCTGCTGGTCATCGGCCGTTCTGGCGTACAGGCACTCCCGCTGGACCAGCAAGCGAAGCGGCACCAAGCAAGTGTCGGCGGCGTAGTGATCTTCTGGATCTCGCACAAACCGATTCCATGCGCCCACCCAGCGGTTGCGCTCTGCGAGGGAATCCGATGGCTGCAGCGCGCCGGCAGCCCTCATCTCGGCCATGTATCGAACAATCGATTCCACAGCGGCGGCTTCGAGGCGTTCATGCTCCGGTGTCGGTTGATACTTGTCAGTGGCGAACGCCTGGTTGTAGGAGGCGGCGAGCTGCTGGAACTGCTCGAAGGTGAAGTAGGTGGCGAAGTTCATGCTTGGTCCTGGTTGCTCCATTCAAGATATCGAATGGGCACGAGGAATCCAATCCAGCCACGAAAGCTCAACAGATGTCGCCTAGCGCCACGAGCGGCAACGGAGGCTGCCAGCGACAGTCGCCTTTATGTCTTTTTATCGAATCCGGATAATTATCGGATTCAGATACAACGCAGTAGTCCTCTAGAGGGCTTGCAGAAGAAGGGGGCGACCACAGGTCGGGCCATGCTTGATTGGTTGCAACTACACCAATAAAGTCGCAACTTAATGGTAAGTCGCAACTTCATTGAGAGGGAGAGCGTCGCGCTGGACTGGAGCAACCCAGCCGGTCCGGACGTACTCGTCGAGATCAGGCGAACAAGCACAGCCCGCGACGTTCGAGAGGCACTCGTGTCTCTCGCCTACGCGGTAGGAACAGCCCCCCGTCCTGCCACCGGTCTCTGTGTCATCGTCGACAGCCGCCTGACCAGCGACCGCCTGCGTGCGGAACTGGGTCGATTTCGAGCCATTGTTCGCCCCGACCTCGGTCACCAGCTGTTCTTGGCCACAGCCCGCGCCGGCGAAGGCGTCCGTTACCTGGACGGCCAGTCTTCCGTGACCAGTCAGGAGTTCATGAAAGCGTTGTCCGACGCAGTACACCAAGAAAGGGCTGCCACCGGAGCCAAGCGCGTGACGCGCCAGCAGATCAAAGCCACGCTAGTAGAGCGCGCACTATGCGGCCTACCACCGCTCACCCTGGCAGAACTGCGCCGGCAAACAGGGACGAGCTACCAGACGGTCGACGCCGCGCTGATCGATCTGCAGAAAATGGGCGTCGTGGCCGGGGCGCGACGGGCCGATCCTGCTGAACGGACTGCGGCCGCTGGTGCTGCGCAAGCTGGCCGACGAGCACGCGGCAGCGCGCAATTCGGTCCGGTTCGTCGACCCCACTGGTAACGCACGGCTGCCCGGTGCGATGGCTGATCGCCTGCTGTCCCTGCGTAGCAGGCGGGGCATGGATCAAGTGGCCATCTCAGGGGTGCTGGGCGCATCGCGCCACTTCCCCGACCTCAACATCACTGCGGCAACGCGGCTGGACTTGTGCGTCTACGACGGCGATCAGCGATTCGTGGACAAGCTAGACGCTGGCCTCATTCGAACCGACGACCAGAGCCGCAAAGCAGTACTGGTGCTGCACATCCAGCGTGACTGCCGCCCACCGGAGATTGTCGACAAGGAGTCCACGATGGCGGCCCGACTGGACTGCCTTGCGGACCTCGAGGATCTAGGTCTGCAGGCAGAGGCTGAGGAGTTCGCCAACCAGCTGTGTGAATCCGCAAGAAAGATTCCATGAAACTGGAGGCACCACTGTCCCCGTCAGAGGTGCTGGCTCAGGTAGCCGAGGCGCTGTCGAACGAGGCGCGCGGCAACATCATCAAGGTAGCCTAGATGCCGGTTGCCCGATCAAGAAAAGCGGATCGAGAAGCGTGGCGATTCGACTGCGCCACCCTCCCATCAACTAAGTGGGATCAATAATCCAAACCGATCTCTCGGGCGTTGTCGGCCATGCGATCCAATGCTTTTTCCCGGCGGTCCTGTACTTGGATGAAGCGAAGTAGCTGGTCGTGTCGCCCGAAGCGGACCATATCGCGAGGTGAGATGTCGCCAAGCATCGGGTTGCGAGCATTCAACCAGGCAACGGTCTTGGTCTCGTCGCCGGCAAAGAAGCGCGCCGCCATGTTCAATATCTTTGCGACCTCCTGAAGATTTTCACGCAAGGTCTGAGGCATGGCATCGTCATAACGAATCGCCGAAGGAGCGACTCCGGCAATCCTCGCGACATCCTCGCGACTTAGCGCAAGCATCGAAATCAGTCGCAAAACATCGATAGATCCCCCAAGACCGAGGCCAAGGGGATCATGTTGGGCTGCCGAAGACGACTTCTCTTCAAGAGGCAGACCCGGCAAATTGGAGGCATTGGAAGTTGGCATCTGATTTGGTCTCGAGTCAGTAGAGCACCCATCGCGACTCATGAAGTTGTCGATAGGGTTGCCAAATGCTGGCGCGTCACCTCGCCAAGTAGCACGCCTGTCAGAGGTCCGCCAGCCAAGTGGTTCTCATAGGCGCGCAAGATGGCTGGTGTAGCCATACCCAGCGCTTTCAGGCGCTCAAGAGCGACTGCAGCCAAGCCTTCTTGTTCTGGACGACCTAGGGACTCCACATGCTTCTTCTCAAGCGAATAAGTCGACCCCCCCTCCGTAGATTCATGGCGGGTGTCAATGTTGGCTGCCGTATCGGATGTGGCGCAGCTTTCCGTTTGCAGCATCTGCTTGCGGGTCACAACGAATTGCACTTCAAACACAGACTTTCCAAGGCGCGACTCCTGAAGTTCGACCAAAAGGTCGGTCTTCATGTTGATCTCGGAGACAGCGTCCATCACTGCATCAAATTTCAACTTTCTCCACTCACGCGAAGTAGATGGCATCGTATGCGAACCTGGTTCTTCGCAACAAGGATTACGAGATTTTGTTCGAGCACCGCGAGGTGAGATAACCGATACCCACCATTCAGGAGGTTTTGCGCATGTACGCATACTTTTGTTCTTTTTGTAGAGAGAGCAAAATTCGTATAGAGCGATAGCTGCATAGCTCCTGAGCGAACCCATTACCGACAGATCCAGGCTCGCGAGAGTGGACGGGTTTATCAAAGATTCCAGAACGTTTTGAGGCAGCTTCCATCTGACGCGAGAGGGTATACCTTTGCCCCCCTGGATGACCTCAACCATTGAGAGCAGGTTCGCTACGCCTAAGCCTGCTTTTGCGGCATCACCACCTGTCGAGATCCAAACCACCTGAGTGAACTGCAATTCTTTCAGATGCCTTGTCGCAGTGCTGGACCATTGAGATGGTTTCCCGGGCATATGAGCCACCAAGGATGATAGGGTTGACTCATGGATCACATCGACTGTTGGGGCGACGCCCGCCAGCATCAACTCGTGACACCGTTTTGCGCTTAACTGCAGAAGCCTGTTGTACAGCTTGCGCGACACCTTTCCAAATTCACCAGACACTACCTCCATCGCAAGCAGCTCGGCAGGCTTTGAAAAAGCGAAATCGTGTTTTGGAACGAACAACAGCTTTGTTGAGAACCCATTTGTCCTCTTTGAGACAAAGGATAAACTCGGCATGCAGTGCGAAACAGGTCTGGTAGTTGTGGATGGCTGGGTAACACCATCAAATATGACCCCTCGGAAAAGGTCGAGGTTTGCTTCAATGTAGTCCCGCAGTCGAACGCTACATAAAGTCGAAAACCACTCGGTCCTACCGTCTAGGTTTTGTGGCAGTCCATCAATCCTCCATGCCGAGAAGGCGTAGTGGAGACTACTCTCCAATTTGTGAGCCGCGCGTGCTGACCGTACACCAATGAAATACGAGCGCGCTCGGTCAATGTCATCTCCAATCACATCGTGTGCACGGATGCTGACGGTATTGGCTTTCCCGATTTTCAGTCTTGGTTCTGATCTGTGAAAGAGCACATACACATGCGAAGTCTTAGGCATCGGCTCTCCTTGAAGACTCTTCTTCCATAGGAAATCGGGACCGCCCGCCCTGGATGTACTCCAGCACCTGCTCCGAGGTGATCCAGCGCCGCCCATTCTCCTCAGCCGCCTGAGCCGTCGTCAGCGTCCCACCGAAGGGGTCCACCACCAGGTCGTCCTTCTCGGTCATGAATCGGACCAGGCGATCAGCCAAGGCATACGGCATCGGTGCACCATGGGTAGGCAGACCCTGATCACGCATGTACTCCCGCACAGCGTTGTTGCGCCGGCAGCGATGGCCCACCTCCAACACATTGCGCATGATCGACCCTTCAGTAGCGTTACCGAAGGCGCCTGGGACGATCCGATACGCGCCATCGGAGTAGACGGCGTCGCGGCGTTCGCCGCCCGCGGCGATCAGCCTCTTCTGCTGCTCGGTGTGCGGCTGCAGCACCCTGCGGTTGTCCGAGCGCACCGCCTGAGGGTTGCCGATCGAACCAGTAGACCGGCTCCCAGGCAACATTGAGCTGGACACGGCGCTTGCTCGCCCACTGGTAGGGCCCGGGCGCCTTGGACTTGTTGAGCCAGACCAACTCGTCCATCTTGGACAGCCCGAGCCGGTCGTGCAAGGCCAGGACCAGGCGCTCACGGTAGAGGCTGCGGGAGGGTGAGCCCTCTTCGAAGATGTCGTTGGAGATGTTCAGGCACACCGAGCCACCATCGACCAGCGTCTTCATGATGGGCTCAAGGCAGCGCACGATGAAGTCAACGTACTCTGCCTCGGTGGGGTTGCCGTAGGCCCGGGCCTTTCGAAGGGGGTAGGGCGGGGAGGTGAGCACCAGGTGAACGGGCTCAGACAGGCTGGAGAAAAGGGTGCGGCAGTCCGACCAGATGGCAAAACCGTACTTCGTCTCGAAGGCCAGCATGGCCACGCCCGCCGGCGCGATCGTCAGCTCGCGCTTGGCGCCCGGGGTGAGCTGCCAATGGCCGCGGCGATCACCAACCCGCTCCAGAAGGCCCATGGTGCGCATCGTCTGCTGAAGCCAGCGGACACGGCGCGCGCCAGTGCTGTGCAAAGCGCCAGACCGGCCGATCGGGGATCGAGAGGAGATCTCTTCGGCGCTCAGCACACCGCGCTTGACGAGCTCGGGGTAGAGATCACGGTTGGAGACCACAGAGCCGTCGTTTGCGGCCTCACGGTAGACGTCCTGGATTGCTGCGAAGAGATCCAGCTGAGTACTGCCACCGGCGATGGCCCGTGACGGGTGCGAACCTGTCGCGGACGGTGTGCGATGAAGATTGGTCGAGATCATGAAGTCAAGATATCGACTTCGTACCAAAGAAGCAGACCTCAGCCAACCACCATCTCGAAGCGCTTGGCGATCGCTGCCCGCAAGTCGTCCATGGACGGGCGATCCTCTGAGCTGGAACCTTCATTGACCGCGACCTCGGGCAGCCACCAGGCGTAGCCGTCGTGCTCCAGGTTCGCGTGCAGCACGCGGAAGAAGTCCCCATCGTCGGGTAGCACGTTGGGGCGCTCCACCGGCTCGACGCCATCGCGCGCGGGAAGCGCCATCCACTTCTTCGGGAAGCACGCGCGGCCTCCATCGGCGAGGAAGTTGTTTGCGCCATCCATGTGCTGCCACCAGCGGCCCCGTACCGGCTCGCCATAGCCCAGGTCGAGGAGAATGGAGGGGCCGTAGTGGTTGTTGCCGTCGCGAGCAACCACGTTCTTCGGCGCCGTCTCCATGGGCTGCCAGCCAGCCGCAACCGTCAGCGGGGTGTAGGTGGCGCCATGCTGGGGCTCGGGCGGCAGCGGGCCCACCAGGAACAAGGGGTCCAGGGTCTGCGGGCCTTCGAATTCGCCTCGCTCCTGACGCAGCCAGCCCATGATTTGGGCATTCGGGTCGATGAACGCGGCCAGGTCCATCAGGCGATTGAGCTGAGCGTGAAGTTCGGCGACCAGCCGCACCTGTTCACGCAGAAGCTCCGCCGGCACCAGGTCCCGCACCTCACTCTTGGGCCCGGTCTCGTAGCCGGCGTAGCGGCCGGTCGTCAGTGTGGCGTCGTAGAACTCCTTCGTGCAGGTCTCCCAGGTCGCATTGGGGCTGCCGTCGGCGCGGCGCACCTGCCAGGACACCACAGCATCCTGGACGGCATCCACATCGGCAGCGGGGTGATCAGGCAGCAGTGAGTTCATCTTCGATCTCCTTGGATTCATTGGTCTGAAAGGTTTCAAGCAGACTCATGTCCGCCTGGATGCCGGTGATCTGCTCAAGGCTGAGCTTGTTCAGGATGCCCTGGATCTTGGCCGGCATGATCATGACTTGGCCCGTGCTGCGCTCCAGGCCCACGTAGCGGGCGTACATCTTGGGGTTGAGCTTGGCGGCGGTGATCAGGTCGGCTTTCGACGACATGATGCAGAACACGCAGCTGAGGCGCGACATCCCTGCCTCATAGGCCCAGTGAGGCTTCTGGCCAGCCGCAGCAATGGCGCCGAAGACCTCCTCGACCTTCCAGTCGTGGATGGGGAGCCAGTCGTACCATTCGCGGCCGTTCAGGCTGTTGGCGGGGTTGAACTTGAAAGGCTGGAGCTTGGAGCGCTTGGGCGACTCCTCAGCGCGCATGCCCATGCAGTTGACGATCAGGCCCGGGGACTCGACGCCGGCCTCCTTGCGTGCCTTGACCAGGTGGCGGATGGTGCGCTCGATGGGGCCGCGTTTGAGGTCGCTGGTGCACTGGCGCTGAGCAGGCGAGGGGAACATGCCGCGCTCCTCGATCATCTGGATCAGGGTGCGGCGGGACTGGCAGTAGTGGATGGGCGTGGAGCCCACGGTAGCCTCGATGTGCTCGGGAACCCCATCCCACTCGACCTCAGGCAGGACGGCGTGCACAACCACCAGCTGCTTGGCGGGCACGAGGCCGCGGAGCAACAGGAACATCGCCTGGCTGTCCTTGCTTATTGGACTAGTAAGAGTAAAACGCGCCGGAAGGGTCCCAGGCATCTCAGAGGAGAAGACTCGTTCGGCGTTGCGATGCAAGTTGACGATTCATAGAAAACGTAAAGAATGTGTACTCACTCGACGGGTTGAACAAATATGGGGTGCCGATTCTGCCCAGTGTTGCCCCTGCTCCCGCAGACATGTGGTGGCTCAGGAGACAATCTCAGACTTAGAAAACGAGCCCGCATGAACACCATCGACTTCACCAAGCGCCTTCAGCCGAATCCTTCTGATGTTCGGGAGAAGGTCTCCGTGCGGCGTGAGACGCCGGGACTATCGCATTCCGCTCAAGGAGCTCAGAAGAACATCCGTCGTCTGGCGGGTCGAGCTATTCAAGACTACTCCATGATCCAAGATGGCGACCTGATCATGGCCTGCATGTCCGGCGGCGCCGACTCGTACACGATGCTCGACACGCTGCTGTACTTCAAGCATGTCGCGCCAATCAAATTCGACGTCATCGCCGTCAATCTCGATCAGAAGCAACCAGGATTCCCGGAGGACGTCTTACCTCGCTACTTCAGCGAACGCAATATTCCATTCCGGATCGTTGAGCAGGACACCTACAGCATCGTCAAAGAGAAGGTCGCGCCGGGAAAGACGACGTGCTCTCTCTGTTCGCGTCTTCGCCGCGGGATCCTCTATCGCACTGCAAAGGAGGTAGGTGCTACCAAGATTGCTCTCGGACATCACCGCGACGACATTTTGGAGACGCTTCTGTTGAATATGTTCTTCGGTGGCCGCATCAAGACGATGCCGCCTAAGCTCAGGGCCGACGATGGCACCAACATCGTGATCCGTCCGCTGGCTTACTGTAAGGAGGCGACTATAAAAAAGTACGCCGCAGCCATGCAGTTTCCGATCATTCCTTGCAACCTTTGTGGTTCCCAGCCGAATCTGCAGCGTCAGGCAATGAAGGATTTGCTGCAGCAGTGGGACCGAGTCCATCCGCAGCGGATAAGGAGCATGTTTACTGCCATGTCGAACATCGTGCCGTCGCATATGTTGGATCACAAGCTGTTTGATTTCGAAAAGTTCGAGGGACTCACTTGCGGAAAGCCCCATGGGGACATTCTTTTTGATCGAGATGACACGATCGATCGGTTCCAGCAGACCATAGCGATTGAGTGACGCGGTAGCTGATGGCGGGCCCGCTCAGCAGCGGAATGCGTCGTCTACTTCGCCTCGATGTGCTCGCCGTCTCTGCCGCATGGCGGACATTGAAGGTTTTCAAAGAAGCTACTTGCCAACCACCGATTTCTTGGCAGCCTTCATTGCGGCAGAGTTGCGGGCCGACTTGTCCTTGGGCTTGTGATAGAGCGCGACGCCCATCGTACGCACCTTGAAGTCCGTTTCGCGCCTGTGATCCGAGTAGAAGGCCAGAGGGCTCCGCGCGCAGTCCACGCAGGTGTTTCCCTTGGACGTCAGGTCATCGCGCCAGGTCGTGATCTTGCCTCGAGCATTCGGCGCGGCGACTAGGTAAAAGATGAGGCCGCCTTGGTTGTGAGCGAAGTTTCCGGAAGCCGGAACGTAGCGCGTGGTCAGCTGCAAGAAGCCCTCGTGGAAGTTCCCGTCCTTTTTCGCTTCCCCGATCCAAGAAAACTCACCCATTTGACTGACAGGTCAACGTGCCCGCCGGTTTTTCGGTCAGCAACGGCCTTGTACCCGAGGATGCTCAGGCCGCCTAACACCTCCGAATGAAGGAGACGAATGTGATAGCTTCGGAGCAACTTGCTGCGACTTTCCCGGCACACTTACCCAGTTAGCGCGAAAAAGCACTTTGCTTCGAGGTCGCGCATCGGTCCGGCGCGCGTGGGCGATCTGCCGCTCGCGGCGTGTCAGGCAAGCACAAGCCCGGACAGAAGCTGGCAAACCCTTCCGGCCATCGGCAAGGAGTGGTGCGCGCGCTGTGGTTGCTTTTCCGCAGTGCGACGAAGCAAAGGCCCTCTCCAACCAATGGAATATGGTCACTCTTGCGGTCAGGAGACTGCCCCGGTCGCGAGCACCAATCAGGCGGCTCTCCCTTCTTTGAATACAACATTGCGCAGAACGCCCACGCCTTCTAGCTCGACCTCCACGACGTCCCCATGCTTCATCCATACCTGTGGATCGCGCCTCATGCCAACGCCGCCGGGTGTTCCCGTTACCAAGACATCACCCGGTTCCAACGTGGTGAATGTGGAGGCGAACGCGATCAACTGCGGGATGTCAAAGATCATGAGATCAGTGGTCGTACGCTGCATCTCTTGGCCGTTGAGGCGGCATAGAAGGTTCAGAGTGCGGTCTGGTGGAAGCTCGTCCGGCGTCACCATCCAAGGGCCGAAGGCGCCGGTAGCCGGGAAGTTCTTGCCGGGCACCCATTGGCCCATCAGCAATTGCCAATCTCGCACGGATCCGTCGTTGTAGGCGCTGATACCGGCGATGTGGGCGAGGGCCCGCTCCTTCGGGATGCGCCGGCCTGCGGTGCCGATGATCACCGCGAGTTCCGCCTCAAAGTCAAATTGGTCTGATTCGAGTGGGCATATCAGCGGAGCACCATGACCAGTTTGTGATTCAGGCAGGCGCAGGAAGATCGTGGGCGCTGGCGCCTCGTTCTCGTGCTTGCCTTCCGCGCGATGCGCCCAATAGTTGAGACCCACGCATAGGATGCGGTTGGGGTTGGGAATGACAGGTAGCGGGACCACATCGTCAAGGTGGAAGTCGTAAGGTGTCGTCTCGGCCAGCACCGCCACACGCGGCAGCAGTGCTTGTGAGATAGCGCTCCTCAAGTCAGGACAGGCGGCGTCGAGGCGCTGCCCCATGTCGATGATGCGTTCGCCGCGTACCACGCCGAAACTAGGGCGGTGCTGCGTGAGGTAGGACATCAGCTTCATGCAGTGGGTACCTCGGTTTGATTCATCGGATTGTGTCGAGCCATGCCGAGATCACAGGTCTAGGACGAGCTCGGTCGAAAGGGCTCGCGAGCAGCATGGCGTGAACTTATTGCCTTCTGCGCGTTCGGCTGGCGTAAGGACATGGTCTCGATGATCCGGAATGCCCGAAAGGACCCTTGTGATACAAGAACCACAGACCCCTTCGCCACAAGCAGTGCCGATCGAAACCCCGGCTGCTGAGAGTGCGTCAGCTGCAGTCTGATCAGCGCTCACGTCCACCACGCGGCCCGAGCGAGCCAGACGAATTTGGAAGGCGCTGTCCTCTGGACGAATCGTCGCCGACGACGGAGCGAAGTGCTCTTTGTGCAGCATCTCGATAGGCCAATTCGCCTGCGCTGCCGCCGCTTCCACCGCGGCCATGAAGCCGGGCGGGCCACAAAAGTAGAGCTGTGTGCCCGCAGGCTGTCCTCGGAGAATTTTGAGCAGATCAGGCCTATCGCCTTGCTCGTCGACATGTAGCGAGGTTGGCCACGCTCGGAACTCAATGAGGGATATCAAGGCGGCGCGCTGTCGGGCACGGACAAAGTAGTGAAGCTGAAAATCACGACCCTCCCGTGCAAGGACTTGAGCCATTGATGCGATCGGGGTGATGCCGATGCCTCCTGCGAGCAGCAGTGAACGCGAATCGCACTGGTGCAGTGGGAATAAGTTGCGTGGCGCGCCGGCCATGAAACGGTCGCCTGTGCGCAGTGCGTGCATCGCGGCCGAGCCGCCACGTCCCCCGTTTTCTTTCAGTACCGCGATGCAGTATCGGTGTGTCTCACAGGGATCATTGAACAGCGAGTACTGGCGAATGCCGCCTTGGGGCAGATGAACGTCGATATGGGATCCTGCCGTAAAGCAGGGCAAATCCGAGCCCAAAGGGCTTCTCAACTCGATGACCACAATGTCTTGTGCTTCAGAGCGAACGGAGGCAACTTCGACCTGGATCAGCTTGGGCGTGGCCTCGGGCGCCGGGAGGGAAAGATCCATTGCAGCCTCATACCACCCGCGTCAAGAGGCGGTTGTTCATGGTTTTGATCATGGGCCGCACCTTCTTGAGGTACTCCCGCCACTGTGAACTCTGGGCCAATCGCAAGCGGCGCCGCTGGCGCTCTTCGAAAGAGTCGTACTCCCACAGGCTCACGATCGCGTTGAGCTCACCGACTTCCGTTGTGAAGTAGCCGAGCAAGCCACCGAGCACGTCTCTCTGGAGGTGCAACCCTTCCTGAAGGTAGATCTCCAGGTACTCAGTGCAGGTGCAATCGCCATGTAGGACATAGCAGCGTTCTTCGATTAACATTCGATGCTTTCCATCTTAGGTTGAGGGGTCCGCGTTTCGCGCGAACGGAGGCTTGCCGCGATGTGCAGCGCGGCTGTGTACCCGAAGGTCATCGCGGGACCCAGTGTGATGCCGGCACCTGGGTAGTTGCCACCCATTACGCTGGCGGCGTCGTTGCCAACGGCGTACAGGCCTGCCACGGGCTGGCCGCTTCCGTCAAGAACGCGGGCATGCTCGTCAGTTCGTATTCCTGCGAACGTTCCGAGGTCGCCCATCCGAACCCGTACTGCATAGAACGGGCCGCGCTCGACCGGTGCTACGCACGGGTTCGGCGTGTGCTGTGGGTCGCCGAGATAGCGGTTATAGGCGGAAGCGCCCTTGCCGAACGCCGGGTCGAGGCCGGTGCTGGCGCCAACGTTGTATTTCGCGACATCTCGTTCGAAGACTTGAGCATCCATGCCGGTCTTCGTGGCCAGTTCTTTCAAGGTTCGACCCCGAATGAGGTAGCCGGATCGAAGGTGGGGTCTCAGCGGCAACGGAGCAGGTTTGGCGAAGCCAAGCCCGTAGCGCCTTATCGTGCGGTGGTCGCAGACCAGCCAAGCAAAGGGCGGCTCGCCTTTTGCAGAACAGGTCAATACCGCTTGACCGAAGTCGTGATACGAGTCGGCTTCATTCACGAATCGCCTTCCGCGCGCAGTGACGGCGATGATGCCGGGCTTGTAGCGGTCGATCAAGTGAGGGAATATGCTTGGAGCGTCCTTTCGAGGTACCAACGAAACGGGTATCCAGGCGGCGGCATTCGGTAGGTTACGCACGGTCTGCGCCCCTGCTTCCTCTGCGAGGCGCCAGCCGTCACCAACGTTGCCCTCGGGCGCGGGAGACCAGTGCTCCGTCCCGCTGGGCGCATGCGGAAATAACTGCTTTCGTAGATCGACGGACTGCGGAAACCCACCAGTTGCAAGGATCACTGTGTGCGCCTCGATGCGCTGGGTCGTAGTACCGTTGCGAACGATCACCGCTTCGACGCTTCCATCGTTGTGCACCAAGCGAATGACAGGAGAGTTTGTTCGGATCTGTACGCCAGCATCCAGTGCACTTCGCAAAAGCCGAGCCACGAGTGCATTGCCGTTGGTGATTCGCTGAGGACGACCGTGCAAGATCATCTCAATTGCGTGCTGCCCAAGGCGACGCGCCACATAGAAAGCAGAAGTGAGGGAGCGAGTGCAATTGAAGAAGTGCGAGATCTCACGGCTGACGTTGAACATCATCCCGACGAACGTCAGCTCGCGCAGTGGTGGCCGCAACAACGAGATCTGATCTCCTAGCGTACTTGCGCTACAGGGTGCCGCAACGATTGAACGGCCGCCTTGAGAGGCGCCCGCGCGAAGCGGGTGATAGTCGGGCAGCGTGGGGATGGCGTCGAAACGCACGCTCGTGTGCTCTTGGAACCACGCGACCATGCGGGGGCCATTGCGCAGGAAGGCGTCGACCCGCCTGGCATCAAAATGAGGAGCAGTTTCCTGCAGAAGATAGCGGCGAGCGGCTTCCTCCGAGTCGTCGATGCCGGCGGCGAGCGACACAGGATTGCATGGCACCCACAAGACGCCGCCGGACCGCGCAGTCGTGCCGCCGATAACCTCCGTTTTCTCCAGCACTAGAACTTTGAGACCTTGACCAGCGGCAGCGACGGCTGCAGCGAGTCCCCCTGCGCCAGAACCCGCCACGATGACGTCGTATCGTTCTTGGGCGGCCGTCACTTGAGTTCCCTGCCGTCGATTTCGCCACCGATAAATCGATTCGGCTTGATGAAAAACGAGAGGACAAGAGCGCCCTTGGGCGACCGCGCCACATGCCGGTTGCCACGCGGTCTCCATACGTAGTTGCCGACGCTGTACACGCCTTCATCGTCTTCAAACTCGCCCGCCAAAACAAAGCTCTGCTCGATTTCGACGTGCTCGTGGAGCGGGAGAGTCGTGCCTGGTGCCCACCGGAAGAGCGCTGTAAGCAGGCCTGTCTCGGGCTCTTCCATCAGTACCTTCATGTCGATGCCTGGAACCGGCGTCGGTTTCCAGGGGAGTACTTCCACGTCGACGTTGCGAGAGTCCAGCGGCGCGAGGAAAGATTCGCCGGAGAGGAAGGGCGTTCTTGCCACGATATGTCCTTTCAGTTGAGAAGGTAGATGGCTGCCTCGCGGGCGGTTTGACCGTAAGCGCTCTATTGACCACGCCCTTGCACTCGGGTGCCCGTTGAGGCAATGAATGTTCTCTCGGCGTGGTGCGGTCTGCGACGCGCGAGAATCTGGGTC
>VFQM010001475.1_pt1 | contig 20469 bp, 19 predicted proteins | sample 3512391 | NCBI WGS metagenome assembly VFQM01 (sample SAMN10412369, study PRJNA504923) | tailings metagenome | isolation source: Replicate 1 from Balatoc abandoned mine | place: Philippines | reverse complement strand
GCTTGTCCTTGGTGGTGATCTGGTAGGCGCCGATGTGCTGGGTGATGCCCCCGGCTTCGCCCTTCACCACATCGGTGCCGCGCAGGGCATCGAGCAGGCTGGTCTTGCCGTGGTCGACGTGGCCCATGATGGTGACCACCGGCGGGCGCGGCTTCAGGCTTTCCTCAGCATCGACGTCAGCCGAGGTGTCGATATCGACATCGCTTTCCGAAACGCGCTGGATGTTGTGGCCGAATTCCTCGACCAGCAGCTCGGCCGTGTCCTGGTCGATCGTCTGGTTGACGGTGACCATCATGCCCATCTTGAACAGCGCCTTGACCAGGTCCGCGCCCTTTTCCGCCATGCGGTTGGCCAGTTCCTGGACCGTGATCGCCTCGGGCACCACGACATCGCGGACCTGCTTTTCACGCGGCTGTGACTGGCCGGCGAAGTGGGCACGCTTTTCCTTTTCACGCGCCCGCTTGAGCGCGGCGAGGCTGCGGGCGCGGGCGCCCTCGTCCTCGTTGAGCGCGCGGGTAACGGTCAGCTTGCCGCTGCGGCGCTCGTCCCCGCCCTTGCGGTCGCGGGTCGGGTGCGCCGGCTTCTTGGCCGGTTCGGGGCGCTTGGGCGCAGCGACCGGCGTGAAGCGGCGGGGAGCCGGCGCAGCGGCACCGCCAGAGCGCGGGGCCTCGTCCTCGCCCTTGTCCGCAGCGGGAGCTTCGGCTTCCGGTTCGGGCTCGGGCTGCGCGGCGGCGGCGGCTTCCGCCTCGGCTTCGGCCTTGCGGTTCTGTTCGGCGCGGCGACGCTCTTCCTCAAGCGCCTTCTGGCGCTCTTCGGCCTCGCGGCGGGTCTGCTCTTCCAGCAGGGCGAGGCGCGCTTCCTCGGCCTCGCGCTGCAGGCGGGCGACGCGTTCCTGCGGCGTTTCACCAGCGGGCGCGGAAACCTTCTTGGGCGCCGGGGCCGGAGCGGCAACCGGAGCGGGGGCAGGAGCCGGCGCGGGCGGCGGCGCAGCAACCGGGGCTTCACCCGGCTTGCGGATGAGCTTGCGGCTCTTCACCTCGACCACCACCTTGTTGGTGCGGCCGTGGCTGAAGGTCTGCTGGACCTGGCCCGCTTCGACCGACTTCTTGAGGCCCAGCGGCTTGCGGCCCAGAGTCGGTTTGTTGTCGCTATCGCTCATTTCGTACCATTACCCTTCGTTCAATTCGTCGTCGACTGCAGGCTGGCCGGACGAACCGGCCTGCGGCAGCGTGTCTTGATCACCAGTCATTTCCGCGCGGCCCAGAAATCGGAGCAGACGGCGCAGGGGTGCGCCAATCCGCTCGGCCGCGGCATGATCGGTCAGTGCCAGATGGACGACGTTGTCGCGGCCCAATGCCACAGACAGCGCCGCCCGGTCCAGTGGCAAGGTGATCCCGGTCATGCCGGAACCCTCGCGCTCTTCGCCCACCCGCCAGGCCTGGTCGAGCTTGCGCGACCCGTCCTCGCTGGCATCGGCGGCGTGAGCCAGCAGCGTGACCTTGCCCGCCCGGGCGTTTTCGGCAATCCGGTCAGAGCCGACCAGCAGGCGTCCGGCCTTGTATTCCAGCCCTAGCCGGTCAGTCAGCGCGCGGATCAGCGCGGCCTCGATCTTGGCGGGCAGGTCAGCCGGAATCTCCAGCGCCGCGCCCTTGAAGGCCCGGGCCAGGGCGCCTTTCAGCTTGCCCTTGGAGATCGCTTCCTGGAGTTGCTCGCGGCTGACGCCGATCCAGGCACCCCGCCCCGGCGCACGCGCCAGGGCATCGGGGAGGACCAGGCCGTCGGGCGAGATCGCCAGGCGCAGCAGATCATCCCGAGAACCGTGATCCCCGGTCAGGATGCAGCGCCGCTCGGGCGCCTCAGAGGTGTCGGAACCTAGCGGCTCATTGTGAGGAATCCGCATCAGCGGCCTCCTCTACGGCTGGCTCGTCTTCGAACCAGTGGGCGCGGGCCGCCATGATGATCTCGTTGCCCTGCTCTTCGCTCAGGCCATATTCGCCCAGCACACCGCCCTTGTCCTCGTCGCGTGCGGAGCGGCGCGGGGCGCTGCCATCGCGGCGGCGCTGTTCGGTGCGCTTCTTGGCGATGAGTTCGTCGGTGGCGAGATCGGCCAGATCGTCGAGCGTCTTGATCCCGGCCTTGCCCAGCGTGACGAGCATGGCTTCGGTCAGGTGCGGCAGCTCGGCCAGGGCGTCCTCGACGCCCAGTTCGCGGCGGGCCGCGCGCGAGGCTTCCTCGCGGCGTTCCAGCGCTTCGGTGGCGCGGCTCTGCAGCTCTTCGGCCAGCTCTTCGTCGAAGCCTTCGATCGTGGCGAGCTCGGCCAGTTCGATATAGGCCACTTCTTCCAGCTCGCTGAAGCCTTCGGCCACCAGCAGCTGCGAGAGGGTTTCATCGACGTCGAGCTCTTCCTCGAACATCTTCGAGCGCTCGGCGAATTCCTTCTGGCGCTTTTCCGAAGCTTCCTGCTCAGTCATGATGTCGATCTGCGAACCGGTCAGCTGGCTGGCGAGACGCACGTTCTGGCCGCGGCGACCGATCGCCAGGCTGAGCTGATCGTCCGGCACCACCACTTCGATGCGGCTTTCTTCTTCGTCAATCACCACGCGGCTGACCGTGGCCGGCTGCAGCGCGTTGACCACGAAGGTCGCGGTGTCTTCGCTCCAGGGGATGATGTCGATCTTTTCGCCCTGCATTTCCTGGACGACCGCCTGAACGCGGCTGCCCTTCATGCCGACGCAGGCGCCGACGGGGTCGATCGAGCCGTCATAGCTGATGACGCCGATCTTGGCGCGCGAACCCGGGTCGCGTGCCGCGGCCTTGATCTCGATGATGCCGTCGTAGATTTCGGGCACTTCCTGCGCGAACAGCTTCTTCATGAAGTCGGGGTGCGCGCGGCTGAGGAAAATCTGGGGTCCGCGGTTCTCGCGACGCACCGACAGGATCAGCGCGCGGACGCGGTCGCCGACGCGCATCAGTTCGCGCGGGATCTGCTGGTCGCGGCGGATGACGCCTTCGGCGCGGCCGAGGTTGACGACGATGTGGCCGAATTCGACCGACTTGACGACGCCGGTGATGATCTCGCTCGCGCGGTCCTTGAACTCTTCATACTGGCGCTCGCGATCGGCTTCGCGGACCTTCTGGAAGATCACCTGCTTCGCCGACTGTGCGTCGATGCGGCCGAGGTCGACCGCGGGCAGCGGATCGACGATGAAGTCGCCGATCTTGGCGTCCTTCTGCAGCTTCTGCGCTGCGGCGAGGTCGACCTGCTTGAAATAATCCTCGACCTGCTCGACCACCTCGACGACGCGCCACAGGCGAAGGTCGCCGGTCTGGACGTCGAGCTTGGCGCGGATGTCGTTTTCGGCACCGTAGCGCGCGCGCGCGGCGCGCTGGATCGCTTCTTCGATCGCCTCGATGACGATGCCCTTGTCGATCATCTTCTCGCTGGCGACGCTGTTGGCGATCGCGAGCAGTTCGGCGCGGTTGGCGGAAATGGCAGTGGCCATCAGTCCTGTCCTTCTTCTTCCAGTTCGTCCGCGCCGTCGAGCGACAGCGGGATGGTTGCGGCAATCAATTTGTCGGTGAGCACGAGCTTTGCGGTGTCGATCGCATCGAACGGCAGCTTGTGCTCAACCTCTTCCTTGTCTTCGATGGTCACCACGCCGGCATCGTCGATCCCGACAAGCTCACCGTTAAAGCGCAGTCGACCGTTCAGCTTTTCCTTGAGCGTGACCTTCGCCTCATGCCCCGCCCAGTCGGCGAAGTCGCCGCGGCGGGTCAGCGGCCGGTCGATGCCGGGCGACGAGACTTCGAGGCGATAGGCGATATCGATCGGGTCCTTGCCGGCTTCTTCGAGCGCGTCGAGCTGGGCCGAGATACGGCGCGACAATTCGGCGCAATCGTCGATCGTCAGCTGGCGCGTGTCGGGGCGTTCGGCCATCACCTGCAACGTCGGATCGCTCTCGCCGCCGAAGAAGGCGACGCGCACCAGCGCGAGGCCGAGGGCTTCGGCTTCGGGGGCAATGATCGCATTGAGGACGTCGAGATCGGCCAAGCGGGTCTTTCAAATTTGGGACCGGAAAGACCATGCAGGAACGGCCGCCGCGGCCCGCGGCCCCGACGTCCCAACTGGCTAACCATGTCAAGAAGTAGGGCGCATATAGGCTTAGCCGCCTGAGTCGGCAAGGGGGGAGTTGGCCCCGACGCCAATGCGCTATTCGACCACCTCAACCGCGATATGCGGCCAGCGCGCCGCCATGCGTTCGGCCCAGCGCTCATAGGGCCAGGCGATGACCTCGGCATCGAAGAAGAAGAGACGTTCGCCCTCGAGATCGTAGAGCGAGACCATATCCTCGCTCTCGTCCTGTCGCGTGATACGGATCGTCGCGATGCGCGAAGGATGGATGCGCCCCTCGTCGCCGCCTGCCTTGCCGATCCGTCGCTGCCACCAGACGAGGTCGCCGGTCGCAGGATCGACGAAGCTGCCGCGGTTCGGGTTGGCGAGCATGTTGAGCGCCGCGCCGAGCCCGACCAGCGCGCCGAAAGCCTGTGCCAGCGGCACGAGCCAGGGCGCGCACTCGCGGCCGTCGTCGCTGCAATTTTTTTCGGGATCGATCACCGAACCGGCCCAGAAGAAAATCGCGCCGAATACGAGCAACAGCCACATCCGGAAATCGGTGCGCGCGCTGCGCCGGTAACTGGGAATGGCGGCATCGGTCATGGCGGTGCCATAGCAGGCCGAGGTCAACGTCCGGCTAACGCGCCGCATCATTTCCCGATCGGCGCGCGCTTGCTAAGCAGGTGGGGCACGACTGATCGGAGGTCAACATGACGACAGAGAGCAAACTCGAAGGCCAGTGCCTGTGCGGCGCGGTGACGGTGCGGATCGTGCCGCCCGCCCCCCATGTTGACGCCTGTCATTGCCGCATGTGCCAGCGCTGGGGCGGCAGCGCGCTGCTGTCGCTGCGCATGGTGACAGATCCCGATATCGCGGGCCACGAGCATATCGGCCGCTATGCCTCATCCGACTGGGCCGAGCGCGGCTTTTGCCGCCAGTGCGGCACCCACCTCTTCTTTTTCTACAAGCCCAAGGCGAGCTATTCCTTCACTGCGGGGCTGTTCGGCGGAGCCGCCGATTTCACCATGACCGAGGAAATCTTCATCGACGAAAAGCCCGGATATTATGACTTCGCGGGCGAGCGCGAGCGGCTGACCGGACCCGAGGTGATGGCGAAATTCGGGGTCGGCAACAGCTGACGCCCCGCGTACGCCTGTCCCCGTGCGGGACAGCCCGACCGCCGCGCAATCATTTATTCGCACCTGAGCGCATAAGACAGGCTGCCCGACCACGCGCGAATCGCGCGCGCGGCGCGGCAAGAGACGCAGCGAACGATGAAGCCCGAACTCAACCTCAGCGCCCGATCGCCCTGGCTCGACCCGGTGGCCGAGCCCGTGCGCGGGCCGAAGCGGCGCTGGTGGATCGGCCTCGCCTTCGCGAGCCTGCTCGCCTGTTTCGCACTCGTCGCAACCACCGGGCAACTGCGCGCCTATGTCCCCGGCCCCTATAGCGTCAGCGTGCCGCTGACCTTCAAGGTCTATGACCCGGCACGCTGGGCGATCATGAACGCGGGCGATTATGAGGATGCGCTGAAGCTCGATCCGACGCTCCCCGACCCCGGCAGCGTCGGCTGGGCCGATGCGACCGCGGCCCCGGCGGTCGACCCCGCGACGCTGCGCCAGGAAGCCTTTGTCGGCCCGCCCGCCAAGCCCTATGTCTTTCGCGGCGTCACCGCACTCGACCGCGAGCGCGCCCATTATTGCCTGACCTCGGCGATCTATTACGAGGCCGCGTCCGAAAGCGACGACGGCATGCGCGGCGTCGCGCAGGTCATCGTCAACCGCGCCCGCCACCCGAGCTTTCCCAACACCATCTGCGGCGTCGTCTTCCAGGGGTCGCAGCGCGCGGGCGTGTGCCAGTTCACCTTCAGCTGCGACGGCGCGATGGCGCGTACCCCCGAACGGCGGAACTGGCTACGTGCGAGCCGCATCGCCTCGGCTGCGCTTGGCGGCTTTGTCTTCCCGAAGGTCGGGCTTGCCACCCATTATCACACGCAGGCGATCTGGCCGCGCTGGGGCAAGAGCCTGGTGATGACCAACATCGTCGGCGCGCATATCTTCCACCGCTGGCGCGGGCGCTGGGGCATGCCCGACGCCTTCCGCGCGCCGTATCTCGGCCGCGAGCCGGTGCCCGGACCCTATCTGCCCGTCGCGCAGCAGCTCGCGATCCTCAAAGGTCAGGGCGTCGCGCCGACCGGGCTGCTGCCCGAAGGCAGCGGCGCGTTCGCGCCGCTCCCGAACGTGGCCCCCGCGCCGACCCCGCAGGCGATGGCGCAGGCCGAGCGCGCCGCGGGCACCCCGGTCACGGCACCCGCGATACCGCCGAAAAACTACAGCGATCCGCGCCTCAACCAGTCGGGCCAGATCAAGGAAGAGTTCAGCAAGAGCGGGGAGTGGATTCGCTGATCGAAGCCGCCTAGGCTCGTCCCATCGCCACAGGGAGGTGGACCATGGGACATGTGAAAGGCATCGGCGGGCTGTTCTTCCGCTCGGCAGACCCCGAAAAACTGAGTGCCTGGTATCGCGAGCGGCTGGGGGTCGGCGGCGGCTGCAGCGCCGACGACAGCGTGCCGCCGAACGAATGGGTTTGGAACGTCACGGCGGGGCCTTTGGTCTTTGCGCCATTCAAGGCCGACACCGACTATTTCCCCGCCGACCGCAAGCATATGCTGAACCTGCGCGTCGATGATCTCGACGCGGTGCTCGTCCCGTTCCGCGAGGCAGGCGACGAGATCATCACCAAGGACGAATGGGACGATCCGGCGGTCGGCCGCTTCGCGCGCGTGTTTGATCCCGAAGGCAATCCGATCGAATTGTGGGAGCCGCCGGCGGGGTGATAGCCATGTCCGGCCAGCGCCGGACGCGGTACCGGCCCGCTCCCCCACCCAGCCTCCCGACATGGTATTATATGGGAGCCTGGGCGGGGGAGCGGGCCGGTGCCGCCTTCGCCATCAGGCGAAAAACATCAGCGCCCCTGGCTGCGCCAGCGCTTGACGACGCGTTCGAGGATTTCGGCCTCGCCGCCGGTCTCGCGCCACAGTTTCGAGAAGAGCGGATCGCTCGATGCCGGGCGCTTGTCCTCTTCGAGCGTGTCGAGATAGACGCGGATCGGGATCGACACGCCCTCGCCGCAGACGATGCATTCGCGGTTGCGCAGCGCCGGGATCGAATCGATGAAGCCGCGCGCGCCTTCGGGCATCGCCGCCTTCACGAAATGCTGGTCGCGCTCGTTGTTGAGGCGCATCGAGATGATCGTGCCGCACTGCGACAGCACGCCTTCGGCCAAGTCCGACGGGCGCTGCGTAATCAGCCCGAGCGAAACGCCATATTTACGGCCTTCCTTGGCGATGCGTTCGAGAATCTTGCGCACCGCCTGGCCCCCGCCGACATCCTTTGACGGGATATAGCGGTGCGCTTCCTCGCAGACGAGCAGGATCGGCCGCTGCGGCTCGCCGCGCGACCAGATCGCATAGTCGAAGGTAAGACGCGACAGCACCGCGACGACGACCCCGGTGATGTCCGACGGCACGCCCGACACGTCGATGATCGAGATCGGCCGGCCGTCCGACGGCAGGCGAAAGATCTTGCCCAGGAAGCCCGTCATCGTGTCGGCGACGAGCATGCCCGAGAACATGAAATTATAGCGCGGATCGGCGCGCATTTCCTCGATCTTGCCCTTGATCCGCATGAAGGGGGCGCTCGACGTCGCCTTGTCGAGCCGCCCCATCTCGTTCTGCAAAATGGCCAGAAGGTCGGAGAGGAGGTAGGGGATCGGCGAATCGACCGTGAGCTTGGTCATGCCCTCGGCCAGCCGGTTCTTCTGTCGCGCCTGCAGCAGGCATTTGGCGAGCACGTCGCAATCGCCCTGGCGATCCTTGCCCTCGCTGGTGACGAAGACTTCGCAATGTTCCTCGAAGTTCATCAGCCAATAGGGCATGGCGAGATTGTCGACGTCGAACAGCGCGCCGGTGCCCTTGAAGGCAGCCGAATATTCGCCGTGCGGGTCGATCATCACGATATGGCCCTGCGGCGCGAGTTCGCAGATCTTGTGGAGAATCAACGCGGCGCTGGTCGATTTGCCCGTGCCGGTCGACCCCAGGAGCGCGAAATGCTTGCCGAGCATTGCATCGACATAAAGCGATCCGCGGATATCCTTGGTCGGATAGACGGTCCCGATCTCGACATGCGCGCGGTCGTCGGCGGCATAGATTTGCTTGAGGTCGGCGCTGGTCGCGGCGTAGCATTGGCTGCCCGGTACCGGGTAGCGCGTCACACCGCGGCGGAAATTATGGATGCGGCCGGTGATCTTTTCCTCGTCGCCTTCGCCGAGGAAGTCGATCGAGGCGACGATCAGGCCCTGGCCTTTTTCGTGCAACTGCTGGTCGCGGATGCTGGCGAGCAGCCACACATTGCCGACGCGGACCTTGACCTGCGCGCCGACCTGGCCCGCCATGGCGACGGCCGGATCGCCCGATTCCGAGAGGCGACGGAGCGCCGCAGCGTCGAGGAGGATGCGCGAGGCGGAGCCCGAAATATCAATGACTTCGCCGATCAGCAGGTCATCACGATGATGTACGGCGGCCGGATTGACCGGGGCCGGCGTCGCGACGCCGCCGGCGAGCCGGACGTGCTGCACGGGCGCAGCTTCCGCCGGCTTGTATCCACCACCTGGCATATCCATCAAATATCCCCGCCTGTGTCCGTTAAACCTGACCCCGGACACCGGTATCGCATCTGATGGTAAAGAAAGCGCTTATGATGCGCGAAATCGGCAGCTTATCGGCGCTTGAACACCGCCGAGGCGACATAGCCGAGGAGGAGCGAAAGCGCGACCGCGGCGAGGCCGTAGAGGAAGCCGTGTCGCTGTGCCGCGAGCGCAACGAAGCGTTCGAAACCCGCCTTGCGGATCTCGACGTTGCGCGATGCGACGGCGAGCACGCGCCCCTTGCTGATCAGGAAGGTTTCGGCGCGATAGGTTCCGACCGGAACGCGCGCCGGGACCGGGATGCGCGCGCGATAGAGCACGCCCTCGCTGATCTCGACCGCCGCCGGATTTTCATAAAACAGTCCCATGCGGCGATAGAGGTCGACGAGCCCGTTTTCGAAGCGCTGGAGCTTTTCGGCCTCCGAAAAGCCGGTCGGCGACATCGACAGGTTCGACAGGCCAAGTTCGAAGATCGCCGCGGTGCGTTCGTCGACCAGCTTGTCGATCGGGCGTGACGATCCGATCGCATAGAATCCCGGCGAGGTGCGCAGGCGGATGCTGTTGGCGTTGACCCAGATCCCCGCGACGCGCTTTTTCTCGCGCAGCACGATCGGACGCACCGGCCCTTTCAGCACGACGACGATGTCGGCGCGATCATCGGGCAGGCGCTGGCCGGGATAGAGGATCGCGCCGAACAGCAGCAGTTCCTCGCCGGTAAAGCTGTACTGGATGTCGATCGCACGGCTCGACACGTCGGGGACCAGCCGCGGGTCGTCGGCGCGCGCCGGGCCGATCGCGAAAAAGGTCGCCGCGAGCAACAGCAGGAGGGCGCGGGCGCGGGTCATTGAACGGTATAGATTTCTTCGGGCCGGATGAAGAGGTCGACCGCCATGCGCAGCGCGACGAGCAGCACGATCACCGCGAGCGCCATGCGCAGATATTCGGGCTTCACCTTTTGCGCGAAGCGCGCCCCGACCTGCGCGCCGGTGACGCTGCCGATCAGCAGCAGCCCGGCAAGCACGATATCGACCGCGCCGGTGGTCATCGCGTGGACCATGGTGGTCGCAATGGTGACGAACAATATCTGGAACAGCGAGGTGCCGACGACGACCTGCGTCCCCATGCCGAGCAGGAAGATCATCGCGGGAACCATGATGAAGCCCCCGCCGACGCCGAGCAACATGGTGAGAATGCCCACCGCCGTGCCGAGCAGCAACGGCGCGAGCGGCGAAATATAGAGGCCCGAGCGATAGAAACGCCAGCGCAGCGGCAGGTTGGCGACCATCGGGTGGTGGCGCCGCTTGCGCGCCGGGGCGGGCACCCCGGCTTTCAGAGCGCGCAGCGCGCCCCACGCCTCGCGCGCCATGAAGGTCCCGACCGAGCCGAGCAGCGCCACGTAGAGAATGTTGATCGTCGTATCGATCTGGCCCCACGCCGTGAGCAGTTCGAACAGCCCGGCACCGATCAGCGAACCGATCAGCCCCCCCGCGACGAGCACCGAACCCATGCGCAGGTCGATCCCGTCGCGTTCGAAATGCGCGAGCGCCCCCGACACGCTGGCGCCCGTGACCTGCGTCGCCGCCGACGCCGCCGCGACCGTCGGCGGAATGCCGTAGAAGATCAGCAGCGGCGTGGTCAGGAAGCCGCCGCCGACGCCGAACATGCCCGACAGGAAACCCACCCCGCCGCCGAGCAGGATGATGACCAGCGCATTGACCGACAAATTGGCGACAGGAAGGTAGAGATCCATGGGCCCCGAATGCGAAGTGACGCCCCCGACACAGGCGATACAGCGACCCTAGACCAGTTTATTCGCGCGGGGAATCGCCGCGGCGCACAAAATCGGGAAAAATCAGAAGTCGGCGGCGAGCGTCAGCGCGAGGCCGCTGCCCGGCTCGGCCGCGCCCGCGACGCGCTGGCGCCAGTCGAGCGCGACGCGGCTGCCCCCGCCGACATCGGGCAGGCGGACGGTCAGCCGCGGACCCACGTCGACGCGGCCTGCGCCGGGCTGGACCGACCCCGCCGCGAGCGCGCCGAGATGCACGCTCCCTTCAGGCCCGCGCGCGATCTCGCGATCGACGACGACCGCGGCATCGGCGAACCCTTCGCGGCGCCTGGTGCCGACGACGCCGGCCTGGCCATAGGCTTCGAGCCGGAAACGCCCGGGGAGCGGCACATCGCCGACGCCGCCGACGACCATCGCCGCGAGGGCGGTACGGCCCTGACTGCCGAGCGCGACGCGCTGTTCGATCGCTGCATCGATCGGCCAATGCGCGACGGGCGCAAAGGCGAGGCCGAGGGCCATCTCGCGCTGGCGCGGCTGTGCCAGCGCGATCGTGACCCGGCCATAGGCGCGCAGCCGCCCGCTGTCGCCGAAGCCATAAGCAAGCCGCACCCCCGCCTGGCTGCCGCCAAGCTGGCTCGCGGCCGCGAGGCCGCCGCCCGGTGCCCTGCCCGATCCGGCGCGGACATAGGCCCAGCCGCCAAGCGACCATCCCGCCAGCTGGCGCTTCATCCAATAGGGCTGGCCGCTGCCCGGCGGCCCCGCATAGGGCAGCAATTCGGCCGGTACCCACGCCCGGCCGGCGACCGCCGCGCGCTCCTCGCCACCCGGCAGCGGAGGCAGCAGGCGCGCGAGCATCGCGGATCGCAGGCCGCCGAGCGCGTCGCCCGTGGCAGGTGCCTCGACAGAGCTCCGCTCCGGCTGAGGGAGGAAAGCGATGTGCGGCGCGCCACGAGCCATCGGCGCGGCCGATGCGGCGGGCGGGATGCGCCGATCGGACGCCGCAGCGACCGAAGCCCAGAGCGGCTCGAAATCCGCGTGCGCCTCCGCCGGCGCAGCCACGATCTCGAACGGCTGCAGCGGCACCGGTACGGTCCAGTGCGCCATCACGCGCACCACCATCCAGCCGCCGAGCAGCAGCATCAGGAAACGCAGCGGCCGCGCCCCATTGCGCAAGCCGACCACGGTTCCCGTCCCCATCACCGGCGGCGCACCGGCGTCGCCGACGCCATCAGCAGCAGGTCGCTTTCGCTCCGCCGGGTCTTGTCCCACACCACCCTGCCCGAGCGCAGCATGCGCCAATAGTCGGCGAGCGCCTTTCGCGCCGCCATCATCGCCACGACATTGGCGACAAAGGCCCGCGGAACCGCGAGCAGCCCCTGCCGCCAGCCATAGGCGCGCGCCGCGAAATGGCCGCGCATGCCGAGCCGCCACAGCAGCAGCACCCCCGACATCCCCATCAGCAATTGCAGCAACGCCCCCGGCGGCCGTGCCTGCCAGCCGAGGAGATGGTGGCCCGCGAGACAGAGCGCGTTGGCGAGCAGCGCCGCATAAGCCGCGAGCAGGACAGCGGCGGCGAGCGGCGCCCGGCGATCGCGCCACAGCATCCAGCGCGCGATCGAGGCGCCTTTCTCGGGGCCCCGCCAGCCGAGATGATCCCAGCCCGCGAGCGCGATGCCGGTGATCCATCGCGATTTCTGCCTGATCGCCCCCGACAAAGTGGCCGGGAACGGGCCGCGCGATACGATCCATTCGCCGTCTTCGTCTATTGCGGCGACAAAGGCCGTGCTCAGTCCATGGGTCCCGACGAGGATCCCCATCTCATAATCCTCAGTCAGGCTGTCGGGACGGAAGGGCGCACCGCCGCGCTGGAGCGACAGGAAGGTCAGCGTGTTGCGGGTCAGCGCGCAGCCGACCCCCGCCGACGGCAGCGGCGCACCAAGCCGTCCGCGCACAACCATGTCCTTGCCGTGCGCCTCGGCGAATTCATCGGCATAATGTCCCGCCACCCATTGCCGTCCGATCCCGAGCAGCGGCAACACCGGAATCTGCACCATCGCATGGCGCGCCAGCGCAGCGCGATAGAGAGCGAGTTCGCCGCGATGCACGACATCTTCGGCGTCGTGCAATACCACGCCGGCGAAGCGGATATTCTCGATCCGCTCGTCGGCGCCCATCGCGTCCCACAGCCGGTTGAGATTGTCGCCCTTGGTCGTCGGCCCGGCCCCTTCGCCGATCACGAGACGCAGACGAGGGTCGGCCGCGATGAGCGGCGACACCGCGAACAGCGTTGCGACGTCATTGGGGTAGCAGCCGAGATAGAGCCGGAAATCCTCACCCTGCCACGCGCTCAGCGTCCGGCGGATCATCGCCGGCAGTACATCGGCCTCTTCCCAGGCGGGGACGAAAACCGCCAGCGGCCCGACGACCTGCCCATGCCGGCGCATGTCGGCAAGATAAGGCGGGCGTTCGTCGCGCGACCGTGTGACGAGCCATAATATATCGAAAAGCAGGTCGTCGAAACCGATGAACAGGATGCCGACCGATGCGAAGAGCAACAGTTCGTGACTGGCCGTCGCGGCCAGAATTTCCAATCCTGCGGTCGACAGCTCCACCATGCGCCCCGCCCCCATATGACGTCATGCCGTCAATAGTTTGGATGACTAGTCAAAAGCATGCCGTCGGTAAAGGGTGACGACAAGACCCCCGCACGCTAGGAAATCGTCGACCGTCCCACCAGCAAGGCCCCCGCCACCCGATGACCCGCCGCTCGACCAGCCGTTCCGCCCTGCGCGATTTTCTCGAAAGCGAGAGCGCCGGCGGGATGCTGCTGATCTTCGCGGCGGCGCTCGCAATGCTCGTTGCCAATTCCGCGCTCGGCGAGACCTATCGGCACATGATCCATGCGGTGACCGGTCCTGTCCTTTCCGACAAGCTTGGTCCGATGACGGTCCATCTGTGGATCAACGACGGGCTGATGGCGATTTTCTTCCTGCTCGTCGGGCTCGAGATCAAACGCGAGTTCGTCGACGGCCGCCTCGCGAGCTGGGACCGGCGGCGCCTGCCCTTCATCGCCGCCGCGGCGGGCATGGCGGTGCCGGCGCTCCTGTACATGGTCTTTGCCGGCGGCACACCGGGGCTGGCGCAGGGCTGGGCGATCCCCGCCGCGACCGACATCGCCTTTGCGATCGGGGTGCTCGCACTGCTCGGCAAGCGCGCGCCGACCTCGCTCAAGCTGTTCCTTGTCACCGTCGCGATCGTCGACGACATGGGCGCGGTCGCGATCATCGCGCTTTTCTATACCGCCAAGATCAATCTCGTCGCGCTCGCGGCGGCGGGCGCGGTGCTCGGCGGCATGTTTGCGTGCAACCGCTTCGGGGTCAAAAGCCTGATCGTCTATCTGCTGCTGTTCGCGCTGCTCTGGTATGCGATGCTATTGTCGGGCGTGCATGCGACGATCGCGGGCGTGCTCGCGGCGATGGCGATCCCCTTCGAGCGTACCCCGGGCGCGCCCGACAGCGCGACCTCGCCGCTCCACCGCCTCGAACATGCGCTCCACCCATGGGTCGCCTTCGCGATCGTGCCGCTGTTCGGCTTCGCCAATGCCGGGGTCGATCTGTCGGGCCTCACCGCCGGTCAGATTTTCGCGCCGCTGCCGCTCGGCATCGCCGCAGGGCTGTTCCTCGGCAAGCAGGCCGGCATTTTCGGCAGCGTGTGGCTGAGCGTCAAATTCGGCATCGCGGGCAAGCTGCGCGGCGCGACCTGGCTCCAGGTCTATGGCGTGTCGCTGCTGTGCGGCATCGGTTTCACGATGAGCCTGTTCATCGGCGGCCTCGCCTTCCCCGGCACCCCCTTGCTGGTCGAGGAAGCCAAGATCGGAATTTTGATGGGGTCGCTGGTTGCGGCGATAACGGGTTATGCGGTACTGCGCCTCGCGCCGCTGCACCCGCAGCATGAGGCGGTCGAAACCCGGTCCGATGACGAGATCATCGGCGACGGCGACGTCCGCGACACGTCGGAGCCGCTTCCCGCATGATCCATCGCCTGCGCCTTCCGCCCAAAGCCCTGTGCGTGGCCCTGCTTGCCGCCGCGACGCTGTCGGGCTGCTATGCGCTCGACCCCGAAATGAAGCGCGAGGTCGAAGCGCGCAAGGCCGAGGGCAGCCCGGCGGTCGTTCCCGCGCAGGCGCCCGCGCCCACCAAGTCGCCCGCCCCTGCCGCCGACGCCGCCGTCGCCGAGGTCGATGTCCGCCGGGTCGAGGTGGTGAAGGGCATGACCGCCCTGCCGCCGCCCTCGGGCGCGCCGTCCGCGCCGGCCGCCGAAACCGGCGAACCGCGGGCGACGATCATCCCCGGGCTCACCGCGCTGCCGCCGCCGTCGGGGGCGGCGCCCGGCACCCCCGCGCCCGACCTGCCGCCGCCGTCCGCGCCCGCCGCCGACTGGCCGGTACGCGCGGCCGCGACGATCGACCCCGCCGCCGCGACGCTCGCGGGGCAGACGGTCGACGCCATCGCCACTGCCTATGTTTCGCTCAGCCTCGAGATCGGCACGCACGAGAAGGGCTATATCGACGCCTATTACGGCCCGCAGAGCCTGCTCGACGCGTCGACCGCGGCGCCGCGCGACCAGAAAGCGCTGCTCGTCTCGACACGCCAGCTGATCGCGAAGCTCGAGGAGATCGCGCCCGACCTGTCCGACCCGATCGAGCGCCAGCGCCGCGCCTTCCTCGCGGCGCAATTGCGTGCCGCCGAGACGCGGCTGATGATGATGGGCGGCGCGCGCTTCTCCTTCGCCGAAGAGGCCGAGCGACTGTTCGGGGTGCGCCCGGTGCTGCGGCCGCTCAAAAGCTATGACGCCGCGCTCGCCGCGGTCGACGCGCTGGTGCCCGGCGAAGGCCCGCTCGCGACGCGGGTCGAGGCCTATCTCGACCATTTCACTATCCCCAAGGACAAGCTGCAGGGCGTGTTCGAGGCCGCGATTTCGCGCTGTCGCGGGCGCACCGTCGCGCATGTCGCGCTCGCGCCCGGCGACAGTTTCGAACTGCAGTTCGTCACCGGCAAGAACTGGAGCGGCTATAATTATTACCAGGGCGGCTATCACAGCATCATCCAGGTCAACACCGACCTGCCGATCCGCCTGTCGCGCGCGCTCGACCTCGGCTGCCACGAGGGGTATCCGGGCCATCACCTCCTCAACATGAAGCTCGAGGAGCAGATGGTGAAGGGGCGCGGCTGGGTCGAGTACAGCGTCTATCCGCTGTACAGCCCGCAGAGCCTGATCGCCGAGGGCACCGCGAACTATGGCATCGACCTCGCCTTCCCCGGCCAGACGCGCCCCGACACCGAACGCGACGTGCTGATGCCGCTCGCCGGGATCGAGCCGCCGTCGGACGACCGCTACTGGCAGCTGCTCGACGCGATGAAGGCGCTGACCGGCGCAAGGCTGACGATCGCGCAGCAATATCTCGACGGCGTCATCGACCGGCCGACCGCGGTCGCGCTCACCGAAAAATATCTGCTCGTCTCGCCCGCGCGCGCCGAACAGTCGGTGAGCTTCACCGACCAGTATCGCAGCTATGTGATCAACTACGGGCTCGGCGAAGAAATCGTGCGCGCCTATATCGAGCGCGGCGATCCCGACCGCGACGAAATCTGGCGCCGTTTCGCGCTGATCATCGGCGAGCCGACCTTGCCGTCGGACCTGCTCGCACGGTGAGCCGGACGGCGCCCTTGCTGTGGCTCGGCCAGTCGGGGTCGCCGCGGCGCCCCCCGGCGGGGGTCGCGCCGCGCGGCTGAACGATCCGGTGCGCCCTTGCGCGTGCCGCCTGTTCCTCCGTGCCACTTTGCAAGGGATAGCCCCATGCTCGACAAGACCGAAACCCACCGCCGCATCGAAACCCCCGACATGAAGGATTATGGGGTCTATCTCGCGGTCGACCGCCTGCTCGATTGCCAGAAGCCGCTCGCCGAACTCTGCACCCCCGACGAATTGCAGTTCCAGATCGTCCACCAGGTCGAGGAATTGTGGATGAAGCTGATCGCGTTCACCCTGACCGAGATCGACGGCCATATGGCGGCGGGCGAGACAATGCGCGTGCTCAGCCTGTTTGACCGGGTGAACCGCCTCATGCGGCTGATGACCGACCAGCTGTCGTTGCTCGAGACGATGAGCCCTTTCGATTACCAGTCGATCCGCCTCCAGCTCGGCAACGGGTCGGGGCAGGAAAGCCCGGGTTTCCAGCTGCTGCTGACCATGCCCCAGCCGCTGTGGGCGCGATACAAGGCGTCGTATCTCGACCCCGCGGACCGCAGCGTCGCCGACGTCTACGACACCGGCTACAAGCATGACGAGGCCTATATGGTCGCCGAGGCGCTGATCGAGTTCGACGAACTGTTCCAGATCTTCCGCGCCCACCATATCTATCTGATCCACCGCTCGATCGGCATGGGGTCGAAGTCGCTCAAGGGACGCCCGGTCGAGCTGCTCAACGCGGGCACGCGGCATCGTTTCTTCCCCGAACTGTGGGACATACGCGCCGAGATGACCGACCGCTGGGGCGCCGAATATGGGGTCAAGCGCGACAGCATCAGCGGCGGCGCGGCCGGGCACGGCAGCGGGCTGTGACCCCCGCCCTGCTCCAGCCCGGCGGCGCGACGCGCTTCCACCTGCCGCCGGGCAGCGTCTATCTCAAGAGCCATAGCGTCGGCTGCCAGCCGCGTAGCGCCGCTACCGCCCTGCAGGCGCGGTTGCTCGATCCCTGGCGCGACACCGGCGAGGCTTGGCCCGACTGGCTCGCCGCGATCGACGACTGGCGCGCCGCGCTCGGCGGGCTGATCGCGGTCGAGGCGAGCGACCTCTGCCCCGCGACCAATGTCAGCGCCGCGCTGTCGCGCTACCTGTCGGCGCTCGGCCAGGCGACGATGCGCCGCACCATCCTGCTCGCACCGAGCGCCTTTCCGACGATCGGCTATGTCGCGAGCGGGCTGGCAGCGACGGGATGGACGGCGCGCTATCTGCCCGCCGACGCCGATGTGCGCGACCCGGCAAGCTGGGCAGCGGCGCTCGACGACGAGGTCGCGCTCGTCGTCGCGATGCACGTCAGCTCGAACAGCGGCGCACTGACCGACATCGCCGCAGTCGCGGCCGCCGCCAAGGCGGCGGGCGCGCGCTGCGTCGCCGACTGCGCGCAATCGATCGGCATCGTCCCGGTGACTCCCGCCGCATGGGGCGCCGACGCCGTGATCGGCACCAGCGTCAAATGGCTGTGCGGCGGCCCCGGTGCGGCATGGCTGTGGGTCGCGCCGGAGGACCGCACCGCGCTCGAGCCGATGGAGCGCGGCTGGTGGAGCCACGAAAATCCGTTCGAGATGGACATCGCCGACTTCCGCTACGCCCCCGACGCGCGGCGCTGGTGGGGCGGCACCCCCGATGTCGCGCCCTTCATCCTGTCGACTGCGGGGATCGCCGAGATCGCGGCGATCGGCGTGCCTGCGATCCGCACGCATAATGAGACGTTGCAAGCGATGCTGCGCTATGCGCTGGAGGCGAGGACGCCGCAATGGCGCTGGCCGAGCGGGGCCATCGGCGGGACGCTGTGTATCGACACCGGCGCCGACCAGGCGCGGGTCGCGGCTGCGCTCGAACGCCATAATCTTCGCGCCGATTTTCGCGGGTCGATCCTGCGCGTCTCGTTTCATGCATATAACGATGCGGCGGACGTGCACGCCGCGGCCGAGGCGCTGTCCTGAATCGGTTGATGTCGAGCGGCGTCGAGGCAGGCCCGAGAGATGCGTCGGCATTCCTAAGTTCAGTGAAGATCAGCCCAATGGCGATACCATGTCGAGCCGGCTTTCGGAGTGGCACGGCCGGTGCCTCGCGCGTCGAAACGGGAAGGATATCGCTCATCGACAAGCTTGAAGCATAGCGATGTTTTTTAGGAGAGCGGTTTATCGGGGACAGCGAATTTAGGGGTTGTTGCACGTGGCATCGTCATTCCCGCCCTGGGCTTCGGTCCACGCTTTTGCGGCCTGAGCGTCAGGCCGGTTCGTGCCTCCATGTCCTCCAGCCACTGCGCCGAACCAACCGGCCTGCCAACGCTTTCCGCGCGGCGAAGAGCCGAATAGGTCAAGGCCTCGTCAAACTCCTCGTCGAGAAAGGCCGAGAAATCGCCGACGCGCTCCAATGCCGGCGCCACCACGACAACCCGGTCATCAACCCCGCTGCACAATGCCCGCGTACTCGACCATGGCCACTCAGTCGCCCGCGCGACCAACCGGGCACGGACCGGATTGAGCGCGACATAGCGGAGCGCCGCCACAAGATGGGCTTCGTCCATCGCCACCGAACTGAACCGCCCCTGCCAAAGATGTCCGGTCGCACGCATCCGCGCGTTGATAAAGCCGGTGTAATGACGGTGAACATAGCGAAAGGTCCGGCGCAACCCGTCTTCGTCCGACGGCACGGCGACGATATGAACATGGTTGGGCATCAGGCAATAAGACCAGATCTCCACGCCGGCCCGCTGCGAAGCATCCGACAATAGATCAAGATATAGCGCGTAGTCGCCATCCTCAAAGAAAGTCCGCTCGCGCCGGTTGCCCCGCTGGGTCACATGATGCGGCATGCCCGGCAGGACAAGACGCGGAAGGCGGGCCATCTGCCTCTGCTAGTATCGGTCGAGGCTGGAGTCAATTAAGGGGTTATTGCACGTGTCACCGTAATTCCGGTGAACATAGCGAAAGGTCCGGCGCAACCCGTCTTCGTCCGACGGCACGGCGACGATATGAACATGGTTGGGCATCAGGCAATAAGACCAGATCTCCACGCCGGCCCGCTGCGAAGCATCCGACAATAGATCAAGATATAGCGCGTAGTCGCCATCCTCAAAGAAAGTCCGCTCGCGCCGGTTGCCCCGCTGGGTCACATGATGCGGCATTCCCGGCAGGACAAGACGCGGAAGGCGGGCCATCTGCCTCTGCTAGTACTGGCCGAGGCTGGGAGTCAATTTAGGGGTTATTGCACGTGTCACCGTAATTCGCGTAATTCGGCGCAACCCGTCTTCGTCGGACGGCACAGCGACGATATGAACATGGTTGGGCATCAGGCAATAAGACCAGATCTCCACGCCGGCCCGCTGCGAAGCATCCGACAATAGATCAAGATATAGCGCGTAGTCGCCATCCTCAAAGAAAGTCCGCTCGCGCCGGTTGCCTCGCTGGGTCACATGATGCGGCATGCCCGGCAGGACAAGACGTGGAAGGCGGGCCATTCGCCCCTGTTAGTACTGGTCAATGGCGGAGTCAATTTGGGGGTTATTGCACGTGTCACCGTAATTCCGTAATTCCGTAATTCCCTCAAGGACTGGAGACGGGTCGCAACCCGCTACGATCGGTGCCCGAAGGCCTTCTTCTCCGCCGTCGCCCTCGCCGCAACCGTCATCTTCTGGCTCCGATCAATGAGTCCTGACCCTACGATCCTCGCTCGTAGAACTCCACAAGCATTTGAAAATTAAATAAATCAATGTATTCTCTTATATCTTCACGATAGCATTTAGCATCCACTAAAGTCTTTTTTTGATCCAAAGCTCTCCTCGCTAAATCTTTTCCTTTTAATCCACCGGTTATTGATATAAGTCTAAACCTAAGATTTTCCGAATCTTTAGATTTATTATAGAAGTTTATTAATTTTTCAAAGTCTTTGTGAATAAAATAATCTTTACCCCCCGCCTCTTGGTAAGATTCATCTTTAGCATAACTTATTCCGAGATCCCCATCCCCTCCCTCATAATATATGAAGTATGGAATATGCCCCTTGCTAGGCCGTGTTGACAAAAGGGATTCCCAAATCCTCCTCCTTCTGATTCAAGACT
>VFQM010001474.1_pt1 | contig 20470 bp, 18 predicted proteins | sample 3512391 | NCBI WGS metagenome assembly VFQM01 (sample SAMN10412369, study PRJNA504923) | tailings metagenome | isolation source: Replicate 1 from Balatoc abandoned mine | place: Philippines | reverse complement strand
CGTTAGCCAAGAGCCTTGGACAAGCAATAGCCAAGCGTCGAGCCATCTGTGGCCTGACGCAAGAGGACTTGGCAGAGCGTTTGGATATTGGTAATGAAGCCGTATCACGTATGGAGCGTGGTACGGTGCCACCCAGCATTGCTCGTCTGCATGAGTTGGCCGGAATCTTTCGTTGCTCAGTATGCGATTTACTGATTGAGTCTAGCGCCAGGAGTGAGGAACAATCGGCCTACTTGGCTAAACTACTTGAAAACGTATCGGATGAAGACCGTACCGTGATTCTTGATGTTGTCAGGCGCTTGTCTGAGCACATGCAAAAATAATCGGTTTCAGGGGGCTTATAGCTCGAAACTGGAGTGTTATAGCGTTGGGTGTGCGCGCGGCTTGCCGCCCCATACACGGATTTTTGATTTTGGCTAGTCTGCGTTAAAACCTGATATTTTATTTTTTGTTAAAACAGTAGATAAACTACTGCGTTTGCAAAGCAACTCCACGTTAAAAAAGCAGCCCCTTAAAGGCTGCTTTTTTTACTATAGTATCTTTAGTAACTATAGTAGGAAAATTTTTGTCTCTGGAATTGTTGAAAGAGTAGGAAGACAAAAATGGGGGCGTTTCTGAAAGTACGGTAAAGCGTTTCTGAAAGTACGGTGGTCCGTTTCTGAAAGTACGGTAAAAGCGTGTCTGAAAGTACGGATTTTACATCCGTCAATTAGATAATTTTTTCCGTTTAATAATTACATAATTGCTTTCTTTGTCTTCAAGAGCAGACCACCCTGAAAGCTCATTAATTTCAGAAAGAGCCTCACGAAGATACATCCTGCGCAAACGAAGCTTAGTATTTTCACACTCATCACCCCATACATGCGGCATTAATAAATCTAACTGTATTTTGTTTTCTGCACCATGACGAATCCAACTCGAAAGCCAAACATGCAAACGCTTAGAGACTTCACTTTTTAATTCTCGTTGCTCTTTCATATCTACAAAAGTCGATTGACCACCGGCTAATGCTTTACTGAGCATCGGATTTATTGCAATGACCAAACGCTTGTCAATTCCTGCAATGTGACTAAACAGATTTGCTTGCCAGAATAGTGTAGTTACATCATCGCCTTTGTAAATCACAAAACTCACGCCTGATAAACGGATAAGGCTTTCTTTGATTTGTTTGTAATTGTTTCCTGCATCAGTAACCCCCATTACTTTGCAAATTTCGTTTACTGTCGTTTCCAATACCAATACATCAAGGTCGGATGCGTCATATTTTAATTTAAGAGCATCCCTAACCTCTTTCATTGTTTCAGATTCATCCGCTGGGCCAACACGTGTAACTCTACCTTTTTCAGATGCAAGTCTATGTACTGCCAAGAATACTGATTGGTCTGTAATGTTCAATGGGCAGTAGTTACGCCACCAAAACGTAAGGGCTTTGTACTTGTACCGTATTGATAGCGATAGCCCCTCAAAGGATTGTCGTTTTAATGGTCTGAATAAGCCATCTGTCAAGCAATGCGATGGGTCTACGCGTGCATGGTCGAACACAATCACATGCTTTTTTGTGTTCACTGGTGGTTTCTTGGTGGGTGTGTTTTTCTTTTCAGTCATCTATTCATATTAAATGACTGATATTAGACACAGCAAGTGAATATCACCTTGACTTGTAGGAACATTGTAGCTACAATGTTCCTACGTTAATGGATGACTGTGAGGTGTATTATGGCTGCTACTGATACTGATGTTAGGGCAAGGGTCCATTCTGCAGACAAGGAAATGGCTGTTGCTGTGCTTGAGGGTTTGGGGTTGAAACTTTCCGACCTTATTCGTATGGCTATTGTTCAGACTGCCAAATTGAAAAAGCTACCGTTTGAAAGCCAGCTTTCTGCTGATAGCTTGGAGGCTATTAAGCAAATTGAGTCTGGAAAGGCTGTTCGCCTTTCGCGTATTGTCGATTTGGATTTGCCTAAATAAAAATATTTATGAGAGAGCTTTTCGCATCAAATAGATTTCTTAAAGACCTCGAACGCGTTAAGCGCACCGTCGCTTCAACCAAAGACACTGACAAATTTTTAACAGAAATTTCCCTTGTGCTTGGTAGGTTGCTGTTCTCCGTTAATTTAGAACCTCGACACCGAGACCATGCTTTGACAGGAGATTGGGTTGGATATCGCGACTGCCATGTTTTTAATGACCTTGTTCTAATTTACAGGGTTTATGACAAACAGAACCCGCATAAAGACTATGGGGGGAACGCTTTGGTTCTTGCGAGGCTTGGGAGTCACTCAGAACTTGGTTTGTGAAGGTCACAAAGACTACCTTGGTCTGCTGCTTGCGGATACGGTTGCAGCTCCTGTAGAATGCGCAGCTTCCTAGCGTGAGGTGCGCCAATAGGTGCGCCAAACGGGTGATACATTCACCAGCTAGAAGCCACCATCGAACGGCTTAGAATATTGATTTTTAAGGGATATTCTAGTGGTGGTAGAGACGGAACCAGAATCCCTCCGTCTCCGCCAAGTTTTTGCAGTATCGAACTTGGCAAAAAAAGAAACAATTTGTATAATCTCGCTTCTCTGTTGCGCCCGTAGCTCATCTGGATAGAGTACTTGGCTACGAACCAAGGGGTAGGGAGTTCGAATCTCTCCGGGCGCGCCAAATTTAAAAAGCCGATTTCTCACGAAATCGGCTTTTTGCTTTTCAGGTAACGGAAAAATGCCCGTCGGAATCATTGAATCGCTGGATCACGAAGCACGCGGTATCACTCGCCTAGAAGGCAAGACCATCTTTGTCGAAGGCGCCTTGCCACTGGAAGAGGTCGAGTATTCTAGCTATCGCAAGAAGCCGAGCTACGAGCTCGCGCAAGTCACGCGCGTGATCCGCGCCTCCGGAGACCGTGTCACCCCGGCCTGCCCGCACTTCGGCGTCTGCGGCGGCTGCAGCATGCAGCACGCCGACCACCCGGCACAGGTCGCCGCCAAGCAGCGGGTACTCGAAGACAATCTGTGGCACATCGGGCGAGTCAGGCCGGAGCAGTTCTACGCGCCGATCGTGGGCGAACAATGGGGCTACCGGCACCGCGCCCGCGTCAGCGTCCGACTGGTTCCGAAAAAGGGCGGCATGCTGGTCGGTTTCCACGAAAAGCGAAGCAGCTACATCGCCGACATGCGCGAATGCCGCAACCTGCCCCGCCATGTTTCCGACTTGCTCATGCCACTGCGTGAGCTGACCGGAGCCCTGTCCATCCGTGATCGCATGCCGCAGATCGAGGTCGCTGTCGGCGACCGCTGCACGGTGCTCGTCTTCCGCATCCTGGAAACCTTGAACGAAGACGACGAAGCCCTGCTGCGCACCTTCGCGGACCGTCACGGCGTACAGATCTACCTGCAGCCGAAGGGGCCGGACACGGTCACCCGCTTCTACCCGGCAAACGGCGAAGCGCTGAGCTACCGGCTTCCGGAATTCGACCTCGAACTATTCTTTTCGCCGACCGAATTCACCCAGGTCAACCACGCCATCAACCAGGTGCTCGTACGCCGCGCAATGGCTTTGCTGGCGCCGCAAAAGGGGGAACGCATCGCCGACATGTTCTGTGGTCTGGGCAACTTCACGCTGCCGATCGCCCGCTCCGGTGCCCACGTCGTCGGTATCGAAGGCAGTGCGGCGCTGACCCGGCGGGCAGCAGAGAATGCCGCAGCCAACGGGCTGTCAGGCAACACCGAATTCGGCGTCGCCAACCTGTTCGAGGCGACGGAAGAAAGTCTTGCCGAACTCGGCCACTTCGACAAGATGCTGATCGACCCACCGCGCGAAGGAGCCATCGAACTGGTCAAGGCCCTTGGCACCAATGGCCCTCAGAGAATCGTCTACGTTTCCTGCAACCCGGCAACGCTGGCGCGCGACGCCGCCGTACTGACCACGGTCAGCGGTTACCGCATGCGTGGTGCCGGCGTCGTCAACATGTTCCCGAACACGTCGCACGTGGAATCAATCGCACTGTTCGACCGCAGTTAAAAGACAGCGCGACGAAACAGCCTACAGCCCGAGCGTCGTCGCGCTGATCGGCGTCCCGCCCTCCGCCCATATTTCGTCGAAGCGTTTGCAGTACGGCTTGCAGGCCTCGGCATCATCCTGAATCTGTTTGCTGCGGGCGTGGTCGCCATGAAAGCGGACAACGGCACTCGTACCGTCGACAATGAACATCGCATCGCCGAGGTGAGCAAGATGCGGCGGCACTTCAACCAGGTGGAAACTGTGCGCAAACAGGCGCAGCAGTGCGATCAGCCTCGGACAGTGTTGCTGTACCGGCTGCGCCGACTGCACGGCCACACGCAGCGTCGCACCCGGCTGGCGGAGGAAGGAGGCGAGAACATCGTGCCGGGCCGGCAATTCCAGCTTCAATGCGGCTAGGTCGCGATCGAAAATGACGATCGAATGCCGGGCAACCGGCAGCAGTTCGGCAATGGCCGAGTCGTACTCACTCCAGGAAGTCATCAGGCGTTCTTGGCTCATCGGCAAACCTTAGCAGTGTGCGGAGCAGGGAACAAGTCTCCAGGGCGATGAAAATCAAGGAGAAAAACTCAGCAAGCGCTTGTTTCCCTGCAGAATGATGCTAACATTCGCCCCCGACCGGTGTTGCACCGGTCGAAGCAACCCCCATGATTAAAATCATGATTTCTTTATCGATAAGGAAATACAAAATGAAGCATTCTCTCCTCGTTGCCGCCCTCCTCGCTCTGACCGTCAGCGCCTGTGGCAAGCAGGAAGCTGCCCCGGCTCCGGCCCCGGCACCTGCTGCTGCTCCGGCTGCCCCCGCCGCCGCTCCGGCCCCGGCCGCTGCTGATGCTGCCAAGCCGGCTGACGCCGCTGCTCCGGCTGCCGCCCCGGCTGCTGCTGACGCTGCCAAGCCTGCCGACGCTGCTGCTCCGGCCGCCGCCCCGGCTGCTGCCGATGCCGCCAAGCCGGCTGACGCTGCTGCTCCGGCTGCCGCTCCGGCCGCTGCCGAGCAGAAGAAGTAATCAGGCGCCTGTCGCTCTGAAAAAAAGCCGGTCGCAAGACCGGCTTTTTTGTTTTCAGGGGCCGCGTTTTGCGCCCCGCGCACGTCGCTAGACCCCTGGACTCAGGCGACCTGCCGCCAGTCGAAGCCGTCCTCCTGACTAGCAACCCCAACCCATTCAGGCGCACATGAAAGCGCAGTCGCCACGGCGGCGACCGCCAGTTCGGCACGATTGTTCTGCTCGGAGAGATGGGCGGCGACGATATGCTGCAGACGGCTGACATTGATCCGTGTCAGCAGGGAGGCTGCCGTATCGTTGTCGAGGTGGCCAAGGCGGCCAGAGATGCGTCGCTTGAGCGAAGCCGGATAGCTGGAGTTCGCCAGCAGCTCGGCATCATGATTGCATTCGAGGACCAGCGCATCGCAGGCATCGAGCACCTCGACCACATGCGGCGTCAGGCACCCGGCATCGGTCAGGACGCCAAGACGCCGTGCACCATCCGAAAATACGTACTGGACCGGCTCGCGAGCATCGTGCGGAACCGGATAGGGAAGGATCTCCAGATCGCCCAGGGCATAGGCCGTGTGGCCATCGATGATTGAAAGGGTGGGCATGTCGCTCCCCGCCCCGGAGGGCGCAGCGGCCAGGGTGCCGTGCGTCAGCCAGACGGGGATGCCGTGGCGGCGCGCGAACTTGAAGGCGCCACCGATATGATCGCTGTGTTCGTGGGTGATGCAGATGGCGGACAGGGTCTCCGGCAGGATGCCCAGACGCTCTAGGCGGCGTGCCGTTTCCCGGATGCCGAAGCCGCAGTCGAGGAGCACGCGCGTGCTCCCCGCTTCGACCACCATTGCATTGCCCCGGCTGCCGCTGCCGAGCGATGCGAAACGCATCACTTCAACTGTTCGTGCAGCAGCCCGAGGATCCTGCTCGCGGTTTCGGAGTTGTCAGCCCCACCCTCGCGCGACAGCACGCGGATGGTCGATTGCTCGGCTTCCTCTGCCACATGGATGCGGTACTGCATCTTCGACAGGGCGGCTGCATCACTGCCCTTGAACGGATTGAGCTTGGCCAGCCAGCCTTCGCTATCCTTCTTCGAGGACGAATCCGCTTCCGGATCGACATAGCGAACGAAGTACAGACCCTTCGTCCGGTCGCGGTCCTCAACGGTGAAGCCGACACGATCCAGTGCCAGACCGACACGACGCCAGGCGCGGTCGAAACGTTCGTCAACCTTCAGTGCACCGGCACCATCCGGGGAACGCACGATCTTGGCACGCTCGACAACCGTTTCCTTGGCTACGGCCACAGCGACGGCAGCGCGCTTTTCTTCGGCACCGAAGCGAATCATCAGGCGACGGAGCATTTCCGCTTCGAGATCCGGATCGGCCGGACGCGGCTGCCACTTCGTCTGATCCTTGCCTTCTGAAACGAAAATTTCATACATGCCACGGTGGCTGATGAAAATGTCGGTCGTGCCCGGCTCGGCACCCGGCTCCAGCCGCGTCCGGAACTTGTCGCGCTCGGCCGTGGAATAGAGGGAATCGATCACCTTGCCGAGGAAATTCCGGATGAAATCCTGCGGAATCTTCGCCCGGTTCTCGGCCCAGTCGGTTTCCATGACGCCAGCCTCGGGCAGTTCCGTCTTGATCAGGAAACCCGTTTCCTGCCAGAACTCGCGAACCACATCCCAGTGCTTGTCCGGCGTACCGGCAACGACCAGCCAGCGCTGATTGCCGGAACGTTCGATACGGGCCTTGTCGACCTGCGGCAGCACATCGCTGTTGCCCTTCGCACCGCGCGCATCTGCACGCTCGTTACTGTATGCAGAGAAGGTAGCCTTACCCTTGCCGCCGATATCGGGCACTGCAAAACGGTCATCGCGTGCCGGTGCAATCAGGTCAGGCGGAGTTTCCAGCGTCGGCGCCTTGGCGGCCGACTTGTACTCCACCTTCTTGGATTCGAGACCGATCGAGTTGCAGCCCACCAGCAGGAACAGCGCCGACAGCGCAGCGATATGCGACACGAACTTCATGGACGGCAAACCCTTCACGCCAGCACGCCAGCCTGGCGCATGGCAGCACGAACACGTTCGTGACAATCGATGGACAAGGGCGTCAGCGGCAAACGGATGCCACCGCGGATCAGGCCCTGCTGCTGCACGGCCCACTTCACCGGAATCGGATTGGCCTCGCAGAACAGGTGACGATGCAGGCCAAGCAGGCGGCCATTGATGTCGCGAGCAGTCTTCACGTCACCGGCAAGTGCCGCAACGCACATCTCGTGCATCAGGCGCGGAGCGACGTTCGCCGTCACCGAAATGGTTCCGTGTGCGCCGAGCAGGATCAGGGCGCAGGCCGAAGCGTCGTCGCCGCTGTAGATGGCGAAGTCCTTCGGTGCCCGCAGAATGAGGTCCGTGCCACGCTCGATGTTCCCCGTCGCATCCTTGATGCCGACGATGTTCGGAATCTGCGCCAGACGCAGCGCCGTGTCGTTGCTCATGTCGGCAACGGTGCGACCGGGGACGTTGTAGAGGATCACCGGCGTATCCACCGCCTCGGCGATTGAGCGGAAATGCTGGTAGAGCCCTTCCTGCGTCGGCTTGTTGTAGTACGGCACGACCGATAGACAGGCGGCGGCGCCGACCTTCGCCGCATGGCGGGTCAGCTCGATCGCCTCGGCCGTCGAATTGGCACCGGTACCGGCGATGATCGGCAGACGACCGGCGGCAACCTCGACCGCGAAGCGGATCAATTCGCCGTGTTCCTCGACGTCGACGGTCGGCGACTCGCCGGTGGTGCCGACGACGACGATGCCATCGGTGCCTTCCTTGACGTGGTACTCGATCAGCTTGCGGAAGCTGTCGTAGTCGAGGCTGCCGTCTTCGTGCATCGGCGTGACAATGGCGGGGATCGAACCGGTAATCATGTTCATGGGCTGGGGATGAGAAATTAACTGGAGGATTTTAACCGATGGGAGGCCGGCTGGGTATCACGCCAGCCGCCCCCACCGAAAGGAGGTGCCCCGATCAGAGATCGGCCAGCACCCGCAGGTGTGCGGCAACGCTGCGCGCCAGCGCAGACAGGACGTAGCCGCCTTCGAGCATGGAAACGATGCGTTTTTCGGAATATCGCTCGGCAACGATCTTCATCTGCTCGGTCGCCCATGCGTAATCCTTCTCGAAGAGCTTCATGCTCCCCATGTCGTCCTCGTAGTGGGCGTCGAAGCCGGCAGAAATGAAGACCATCTGCGGCTTGAACTCGTTCAGTCGCGGCAGCCAGCAGTCGGTCACTGCGCCACGGAACTCCTCACCGCCGGAACCGGCCGGCAACGGCACGTTGCACATGTTCGCTGCCGGATTGTCGGCGCCGCTGTAGGGATAGAACGGGTGCTGGAAGATGCTGCACATGAGCACCTTGTCATTGCCCTTGAAGATATCTTCGGTCCCGTTGCCGTGATGCACGTCGAAATCGATGATGGCGACGCGCTCCAGCCCATGGACGGCAAGCGCATGCGCAGCGGCGACCGCGATATTGTTGAAGAAGCAGAAGCCCATCGCACTGCTTCGCTCGGCGTGGTGACCGGGCGGGCGCACTGCACAGAACGCGTTCTGAACTTCGTGCCCCATGACCAGGTCCACCGCCATGCAACCGGCGCCGGCAGCCCGCAACGCCGCGGTCCAGGTATGCGGGCACATCGCCGTATCGGGATCGAGGTGCGCAATGCCGGTTTCCGGCGAGGTGCGCTTGACCCGCTCAAGATGGGAGGCCGGATGCACGCGCAGCAACTGCTCGAATGTCGCCAGCGGTGCGTCGTAATAACTGAAATAGGCGTCGATGCCTTGTGCGATCAGATGATCGTTGATGGCGGTCAGACGAGCCGGAGACTCCGGATGGTAAGACCCCATGTCATGAAGCTGACAATCCCTGTGGGCAATGAATGCTGTCGCTGTCACTTGCTCTATCCCTGCGCTTATCGCTGCGCTTTGCTGTATCGAGTTGCGCCGATAACAGGCCCGCCCACTCCCCCGCTCGCTATAATCGGCGGAAGATACCAACGGCTCCTGCTACCCCCAAGCCGATTCCATTATCAACCCAATTCCCGCGCCACCACAAGCCATGAGCGACCCGCAACGAGCCCTCTCCGAGACAATCGCCGCCGCCGGAAAAATCATCCTGGGCAAGGACCGGCAGATCCGGCTGGCGCTCGCCTGCCTGCTCGCACGCGGTCATCTGCTCATCGAGGACCTGCCCGGCGTCGGCAAGACCACGCTGGCGCACGCACTGGCACAGCTTCTGGGGCTGGACTTCTCGCGCATCCAGTTCACCAGCGACCTGTTACCGGCCGACATCGTCGGCGTGTCCATCTATGACCGCGAGCAGGGAAATTTCCGTTTCCTGCCGGGTCCCATCTTCGCTCAGGTGGTGCTTGCCGACGAGATCAACCGGGCAACCCCGAAGACGCAGAGTGCGTTGCTGGAAGCGATGGAGGAAAGACAGGTGACGGCAGAAGGCGAAACACGGCACCTGCCGACCCCGTTCTTCGTCATCGCCACGCAGAACCCGGCCCATCAGATCGGCACCTTCGCCCTGCCCGAGTCGCAACTCGACCGTTTCCTGATGCGTATCGAACTCGGCTACCCGGATCGCGACGCCGAGCGCTCCCTGCTCGTTGGCGGCAACCCGCGCGAGAAACTCGACGGACTGCCGCCAACGCTCTCCCCGGCCGGGCTTCTGCAACTCCAGCAGATGGCCACCGCTGTCCATGTCGCGCCGGCACTCATCGATTACATCCAGGCACTGGTCGAAGCCACCCGCCAGGACCCGGCGTTCGCCCACGGCCTGTCGCCGCGGGCTGCGCTCGGCATGCTCTCGGCGGCCCGCGCCTGGGCGCTCATCGATGGCCGCGGGATGGTTCTGCCGGAAGACGTACAGGCAGTGTTTCCGGCCATCGCCGCCCACCGGCTGCCGCGCACGCAGGGAACCGGCCACGCCAGCAGCGACGACATCGCGGCATTGATCCGGCGTACGCCGCTGCCCTGATGTCGCTGCGTGACCGCCTTCGCCGCTGGCTGTTCCGCCTCGGCCCCGACCGGCAGCTGCCGATCATCCTCACCCAGCGGCGAATCTTCATCCTGCCCACCGCCACAGGCGTGACGTACTCCGCCGTCCTCGTCGTCATGCTGATCGGCGCCATCAATTACAACCTCAGCCTCGGCCATGCTCTGGTGTTCCTGCTGGCAGGACTCGGTCTGGTGACGATGGTGCACACCTTCCGCAACCTGGCCGGACTGTCAATCGTGCCGGGTCGGGTGGAACCGGTTTTCGCTGGCGAGACGGCGCGCTTTCCGCTCTACCTTGCCGGCAACCGGGGCGACCCGCGGACGGCCCTGCAGCTGCGATTCGATGACAATCCGGAGGCACGGGCCAACGTACCTGCGGACGCTACGGCAGAGATATCGATTCCCTTCGCCGCCACCCGGCGCGGCTGCCTCGAACCAGGACGCATCACACTGGAAACACGCTATCCGCTGGGTTTCTTTCGGGCATGGAGCTACCCCTACCCGGAGATGCGCTGCGTGGTGTACCCGAAGCCGGTGGCGCGACCGCTGCCGCCGCCGACGCCAATCGGCGAACCCGGATTCTCGCGAGGCGAAGCCGGCCAGGAAGACTTTGCCGGACTTCGCCTGCGTCAGCCGGCCGACTCGCCGCGACACATCGCGTGGAAGGCAGTGGCACGCAACATCGATGCCCATCCCCTGCTGGTCAAGCATTTCGCCGGCGGTGCCAGCGAAGAGCTGTGGCTCGACTGGCAACTGACCGCCGACGAAAGCGACACCGAACTCCGCCTCTCCATCCTCGCCGGCTGGGTACTCGCCGCCGAATCGGCACAACTCGCCTACGGACTCGACATTCCCGGCTGCCGGCTTGCTCCCGCCGTCGGCAGCAGCCATCGGGATGCCTGCCTCAAGGCACTGGCGCTCTACGGACATGATCTGGAAAAAGCGCCCGTATAAGCCTGTTGCCGGCGAGCCGCTCGAGCACGCCTGCGTCCCCTGGCTGCTCGCCTGTGCGCTGGCCACCGGAGCACCGCATGCCGAGCACCTGCCACTCTGGCTCGTATCGCTCGCCGGCGCGGCCGTCGCACTGCGCACCTGGCTCTGGCATCGCCATCTGCGCCTGCCTGCGCGCTGGCAGGTTTCCCTGCTTGCCATCGCCGCCACGGCCGGCATCTACCTGCAATACCGCACCCTTTTCGGCCGCGATGCCGGCGTCGCCCTGCTCTTCCTCTTCATGGCGCTGAAGCCGCTCGAAATGCAGCAAAGACGCGACGCCATCGTCGTCGTCATGCTCGGCTTCTTCCTCCTGCTCACCCACTACTTCTACTCGCAGAGCATCCCGACCGGACTCTGGCTGATGGCGGCAGCCACCCTGCAGACGGCCACCCTGCTTCGCCTGCACGGCGGCAGCCAGCCGCTGCCGGCGCTGGCCCGCCAGGCCGGCATCCTGCTGCTGCAGGCCTCGCCGTTCATGCTTGCGCTGTTCCTGCTCTTCCCGCGGGTATCAGGCCCGCTCTGGGGGCTGCCGCAGGACGCCTACGGCAGCCGCAGCGGCCTGCCGGACACGATCGAGGCAGGCTCGATCTCCGACCTCGTGCTCAACGGCAACATCGCCTTCCGCGCCCGCTTCGCCGGCGCACCGCCCGCCAATGCTGCACTCTACTGGCGCGGGCCGGTCATGGACCTGTTCGACGGACGCAGCTGGCAACCCTCCAGAATCGGCAGGGGAGAACCAGCCAACATTGAATACCGCGGTGCCGAGCTGAGCTACGAGATCACCATGGAGCCGCACAATCAGCGCTGGCTGCTTGCCCTCGACGCACCGCAGGATATCCCGGAGAAGGCCTTCATCAGCCCGCGCATGCAGGTCGTCTCGGCCGAGCCCGTGCGCCTGCGCAACCGTTACAGCTTCAAATCCAGCCTCGACTACCGGGTCAATGTCGACGAATCCCAGCGGACGCTGGCTGCCAACCTGCAGCTGCCGGCGCAGGCCAATCCGCGCGCACGGGCGCTGGCCGCCAGCTGGCGCAGCGAACACGGCAGCGCACAGGCGATCGTCGGCGAAGCCCTGCGCATGTTCCGCCAGCAGGAATTCATCTACACCCTGCAGCCGCCGCTGCTCGGCGAACACTCGGTAGACGAGTTCATTTTCGAGACACGCCAGGGCTTCTGCGAGCATTACGCATCCGCATTCGTGTTCCTGATGCGCGCCGCCGGCGTTCCGGCGCGGATCGTCGCCGGCTATCAGGGGGGCGAGATCAATCCGGTCGATGGCTACCTCGTCGTCCGTCAATCCGACGCCCATGCCTGGGCCGAGGTCTGGGTTGCCGGCCTCGGCTGGCAGCGGGTCGATCCGACGGCGGCCACGGCGCCTGATCGTGTCGAGCGCGGTATCGCTTCCGCGCTGCCGGAGAGCGAAGCATTGCCGGTCATGGCTCGCGTCGACCTCGACTGGCTACGGCAGCTGAGATTCCGTTGGGAGGCCGTCAACAATGCCTGGAACCAGTGGGTGCTCGGTTACAATCCGGACCGCCAGCGCGAGGTGCTGTCGAAGCTGGGACTCGAAAATATCGACTGGCGCGGCATGACGGCGCTGCTGGCAAGCTTCTGCGGCGCAGCCCTCCTCGTGATGACCTGGTGGCTGCTGGCGCGGCGCCCGCGGCTCGATCCGGCGCAGCGCGCCTGGCTCGCCTTCTGCAGGCGTGTCGCACGCCTCGGCTTGCCGCGGCAAGCCTGGGAAGGGCCTGCCGACTATGCGCGACGCATCGCTGCGGAGCGGCCGGCCATCGGCAAAATTGCCGGTATCGCCGCCGACGCCTACATCCAGGCACGCTACGGCACACGAACGGACATGCTGGCGCAGTTGCGTGCCGCGACAAAAAAATTACCGCGAAAATGGAGCATCGTTTGAAAAAAACGTTAGTCGGACTTGCCATCGCACTCGCTGCCGCACTGGCCCCATACCCGGCCACGGCCAGTACCCGGGCAGCGAGCTTCGCCGACGACCCCGAAGTCCTCGCCTTCGTCGCAGAGATGCAGGAGCGTCACGGTTTCGACGCCGACTGGCTCAACCAGCGCTTCTCGCGGCTGAGCCCGAACGAAACGGTGCTGCGCGCGATCAAGCCGGCAGCGGTCCCGGAATTGCAGCGCTCGTGGGAACGCTACCGCTCCCGCTTCCTGAACGACCGGCGCATCGATGCCGGGGTCCGCTTCTGGCAGGAGCATTCAGCGACGCTGAAACGAGCGAGCGCCATCTACGGTGTCCCCGAGGCCGTCATCGTCGCCATCATCGGCGTCGAAACCGAGTACGGCAGAAACACCGGCCGCTTCGGCGTGATGCAGGCACTGTCGACGCTTGCCTTCCGCTACCCGCCGCGTGCGCCGTTCTTCCGCAGCGAACTCGAACAGTTCCTGCTGCTTGCCCGCGAGAACGGCTTCGATCCGCTGCAGGTGAAGGGCTCCTACGCCGGCGCGATCGGCATTCCGCAGTTCATGCCCGGCAGCCAGCGCAACTACGCCGTCGACTTCGACGGCGATGGCCGCATCGACCTGACACGCAGCACGGTCGACGCGATCGGCAGTGTCGCCAGCTTCCTTGCCATGCACGGCTGGGAAACCGGCGGCACCATCGCCAGCCCGGCACGCGTGAATGCCGACCCGGCGCCGCTGCTCGCCCTGGGGATCAAGCCGGAACGCCCGCTTGCCGAGCTGGCAGCAGCAGGCATCGAGGCCGAGGGCAACCCGGCAGCGCCCGGCGCCCTGATCGACCTCGTCACACCGGAACAGGAAACGGAATACTGGGTGGGGTTCCAGAACTTCTACGTCATCACGCGCTACAACCGCTCCAGCTTCTACGCGATGTCGGTGTTCCAGCTGGCCGAGGCGATCCGCCAGCGCAAGGAAGCGCTATAGCAGGCTGTCGCGGGTCACTCCGCCGCGGCGGATGATGCGGCGCAGGTGGCCGAGCGCTTCGATCTGTATCTGGCGGACGCGCTCGCGCGTCAGTTGCATGTCGGCGGCAATCGCCTCCAGTGTCGCCGTCTCCACCCCGTTCAACCCGTAGCGGCGCTCGATGACCTCGCGCTGCTTGTCCGGCAGCTGGGCGACCCAGTTCGCCAGCAGATCGCCCGTCTCGCAGGATTCGAGATAAGCCTCCGGATCGACACAGTTCTCGTCGGGGATGGCATCGGCAATCGTGTGATTGGGATCGATCTCCAGCGGCGCGTCGAGTGAGGCGATATGTTCGTTCAGCGCCAGAATCCGCTGCACCTCGGCCACCGGCTTGTCGATCAGATGCGCGATCTGCTCATGGCTGATTTCGCGGCCGTTGGCAGCTTCCAGGTGGCGCACCGCGCGCAGCACGATGTTCAGTTCCTTGACCACATGCACCGGCAGCCGGATGGTGCGCGACTGGTTCATGATGGCGCGCTCGATGCTCTGGCGGATCCACCAGGTGGCATAGGTGGAGAAGCGGAAGCCGCGCTCGGGATCGAATTTTTCGAGCGCATGGATGAGGCCGAGATTTCCTTCCTCGACCAGATCCAGCAGCGGGATGCCGCGGTTCAGATAGTGCTTGGCGATGTTTACGACGAGCCGCAGGTTGTGCTCGATCATCTTCTGCCGGGCTGAAAAATCACCCGCCCGCATCGCGCGGGCAGTGGCGGCCTCCTCGGCCGGAGTCAGCAGCGGACGGGCACCGATCTCGTTGAGATAGAGCTGGGTGACGTCATTGATGATCTCGGTTTCCGGGCTGCTCGCCTCGATGGCGGCGACTTCCCGGTCGGCAGCTTCGAGCTCCGCATCATCCGGCGACTCCGGCTCCAGCGGGTTTTCGTCGTCGAATTCTGCGTCGTCGGCCATGGTCAGCGCTGGGGCAGATACTTGAGCGGATCGACCGGCTTGCCCTGCCGGCGGATTTCGAAGTGCAGCTTGACCTGATCGCTGTCGGTATTGCCCATCTCGGCGATCTTCTGTCCCTTCGTCACCGACTGGCCTTCCTTGACCAGCAAGGTCTGGTTGTGGGCATAGGCCGACAGGAAGGTGGCGTTGTGCTTGATGATCAGCAGCTTGCCGTAGCCACGCAGGCCGGTACCGGAGTAAACCACCTTGCCGTCACCGGCGGCGACGACCGGGTCGCCCGCCTTGCCGGCGATATCGAGTCCCTTGCTGCCGGACTCGCTGAACTGCCCGATCAAGGCACCGCTGGAAGGCCAGATCCACGGCACGTCGTCCGGCCCGGCGGCGACCGATTCGCTCGCCGGCTGCGGCCTGGTTTCGGGTTGCGGCGCCGCCTTCGGCTCGCTGCGCTCGGCAGCCACCGGCATCGGCTCCGAAGAGCGTTGCGCCTGCGCCAGAGCCTCTTCCGAATAAGTCACCTTGCCGGCCTTCGGCTCGGTCTTCAGCAGGGAGCCGGCAGAAGGCGCGGGCGCAGCCGTCGAATCCAGCGGACGCTGTTCGACGACGCCTGCGGCATCGCCACCGAGCGGACGCGTGACCACTGCATCGCTGCTGGCCACCGCACCGGGCGGCCGTACGCGCAACTGCTGTCCGACACGAATGCGGCTCGGGTTCTCGATGCTGTTCCAGGCAATCAGGTCGCGGTGGTCGATGCCCTGATCACGCGCGATGCTGTAGAGGGTGTCGCCCTTCTTCACCGTGTAGAGATCGCGCGCCGCGCCCGCTGCAGTTGCCCTGCCGTCGGCGCGATCGACGACCGGTGCCGGCGAGAGGCTGGCACACGCAGTCATCAGGACCGCAGAAAAAACGACGAGCAGGTGACGGTAATCCTTCATTCGATCCCCGAGAGCAGCGGCACAAAACGGACGGCATCAAGCCGTGATTCGACAAAACCTTCAGGGCGGCGTTCGATCAGGCACAGCACCTGATCGTTCGTTCCCAATGGCAACATCATTCTGCCACCAAGCGCCAGCTGCTGCAAAAGCGCGGGCGGCACGCGCTGGGCTGCAGCGGCAAGGATGATCGTATCGAACGGCGCAGCTTCCGGCAGGCCCAACTGGCCGTCGCCGTGCTTCAGGCGCACGCGGAATTCCTGCACGGCGCGCAGGTTCTGCTTGGCCCGCGCAATCAGCGGTTCCAGTCGCTCGATGGCATAGACCTCGTCGGTCAATTGCGCCAGCACGGCGGCCTGATAACCGCAACCGGCGCCGACTTCCAGCGTGCGGCCGAGGCCGGCGCGCCCGGCGAGCAGCACCTCGATCATGCGCGCCACGATATACGGCTGCGAGATCGTCTGGCCGAGCCCGAGCGGCAGGGCGGTGTCTTCGTAAGCCCGATGTGCCAGCGCCTCCTCGATGAAGACATGGCGGGGCACCGCCGCCATCGCTGCGAGAACGCCGTCGTTGACGATGCCCTTCTCGCGCAGGCGGTCGACCATGCGCTGCCGCGTGCGCTGCGAGGTCATGCCGATGCCGGCAAGCGCATGCGTCATTTCTTCAGCCAGCCTTCGATCATGTTCAGCTGGCCAGTGTGGGTGAGGTCGATCTGCAGCGGCGTCACCGACACGTAGTTGTTGGCGACTGCATGGAAGTCCGTGCCTTCGCCGGCATCGGCCGCTTCGCCGGCAGCGCCGACCCAATAGACCGTCTCGCCGCGCGGAGTCTGCGCCTTCACCACCGGCTCGGCCTTGTGCCGGCGACCAAGACGGGTGATCTTGATGCCCTTGATCTGCTCCGGCGACACATCCGGGACATTCACGTTGAGCAGCACCGGTTCGCGGATCGGCTGCGCCAGGAAGCGCGCCACCAGTTGGTGAGCGATCTGCGCCGCCGTCGCGAAATGCGAGCCGGACTTGCCGACCAGTGACACTGCGATGGCCGGCACGCCGAGCAGGTAACCCTCGGTGGCTGCTGCCACCGTGCCCGAGTAGATGGTATCGTCGCCCATGTTGGCGCCGTGGTTGATACCCGAGACGACCATGTCCGGAAGCCTGTCGAGCATGCCGGTAACGGCCAGATGCACGCAGTCCGTCGGCGTGCCGTTCACATGGTAGAAACCGTTGGCCGTCCGCCGCAGCGAAAGCGGGCGATCCAGCGTCAGCGAGTTCGACGCGCCGCTGCGGTCGCGCTCGGGAGCGACGACGGTGATTTCGCCGAGTCCATTCAGCGCACGGGCAAGATGCTCGATGCCCGGCGCAAAGTAGCCGTCGTCGTTGGAGAGAAGGATGTGCATGAAAACCCAGACTGAAGATGCAAAAAACCGGCGCCCGGCCGGTTTCGCACGCGTTTCGCCAATTGCCAAAAAGTGGTCACGATTCTAGCAGTTAGCCCCTCCCGCTTCCAGCGCTCCGCAGCGATCGGGCCGCCGCGATGACGACGGATATTCCCTGCTGGCAGGCATGGTGCGACGGCACGGCGGCACCCAACCCGGGGCGCATCGGCATCGGTGTCCTGCTCGTCTCGCCCGCGGGCGAGCGCCGGGAATACTCGCTCAGGACCGGGCAGAGCGGCTGCAACAACGAAGCCGAACTGCTGGCGGTTGCCGAAACAATTGAACGCGCCCGGCAGGCTGGCGCCCGACGCCTGCACATCCACAGCGACAGCCGCTTCGCGGTCGACTGCCTGACCGGACTCGACGATACCGCCATCCCGCGCCTCGCCCGCCTGCTTGCGGCGATTCGCGAAGATCTGGCGCGCAGCGACACCCGCATCGTCTGGCTGCCACGGCATCGCAACGGTGATGCCGACCGCCTGGCCCGCAATGCCCTCGGCCTTGCCTCCAAGCCGCCGCCTGTGCAGCGCTTCAGGCGCAAGGGACGTGGCAAGCTGTGCGAAACTGCGCGGCAGCGGAATCCCTTGTCTCCGTTGTCAAGTCCGGACACGAGGAACACTGAAGACTGAAATCAGGGCGGCCACTGCCTGGCTGGCCCTCTGCAGGAGACGATCATGAAGATTGGCGTGATGGGTGCCGGTGCCGTCGGCTGCTACTACGGCGGCATGCTCGCGCGCAGCGGGCACGAGGTGGTACTGGTGGCACGACCGGCCCATGTCGAAGCAATCGAGCGTGACGGCCTGCTGATGGAGACGCAGACCTTCACCGAGCGTGTACGTGTTGCTGCCAGCAAGGAGCCAGCTGCGCTTCTCGGCTGCGACATCGTCCTCTGCTGCATCAAGTCGTACGACAGCGACAAGGCGGCAGCCGACATGGCTCCGTACCTGAAACCCAACGCACAGGTGCTGAGTCTGCAGAACGGTGTCGACAACGCCGAGCGCCTGCAACGCGCACTCGGCCGGCCGGTATTGCCAGCGGTCGTCTACGTCGCCACCGCCATGGCCGGCCCCGGCCACCTGCTGCACCACGGGCGTGGCGAACTGGTCATCGGCGAATCGCCCGGAAGCCCGGCCATCCAGTCGATGTTCGCCGCAGCCGGGGTACCGGTCAGCATTTCCGACAACGTGATCGGGGCGCTCTGGGAAAAGCTGATCGTCAACTGCGTCTACAACGGCCTTTCCGCCATAACCCAGCTCCCTTACGGGCGCATTGTTCAGGGCGCCAACGTGCTGCCGATGATGCACGACATCGTCGACGAATGCGTCGCCGTCTGCACGGCCGACGGCATCCGCCTGCCCGGCGACCCATGGGAAAACACGGAGACGATCGCCCGCACGATGCAGGGACAGATCTCCTCCACCGCAATGGATCTCGCCCGCCACAAGCACTCCGAAATCGACCATCTCAACGGCTATGTGCTGGCACGCGGCGAAGCGCTCGGCATCGCCACGCCGGTGAACCGGGCAATACACGCCATCGTCCGCCTTCTTGAAGGTCGCTGACCGCACAAAGACCCCGCCCGGGACGCGGGCCGCGACAGCGCTCGTGCGAAAATGGAGTCTTTGCCTCAACCCGACGCACCGGAGAGACCATGGACATCGCCCGCATCGCCCAGACCCGCCACACCTGCAAGGCCTACGACCCGAGCCGCAAGATCCCGGCCGAACAGGTCGAGCAACTCAAGACCCTGCTGCGCTATGCGCCCTCCTCCGTCAATTCGCAGCCCTGGCATTTCTTCATTGCCGAGAGCGACGCCGGCAAGGCACGTCTCGCCAAGGCCACCCCGGAAGGCACGCCCTATGCTGCCAACGGCCCGAAGATCATCAACGCATCCCACACCGTTGTGCTCTGCGCACGCACCGGCATTGACGATGCCCACCTCGCCACGCTGCTGGCGCAGGAAGAAAAGGACGGCCGCTTCCCGACGCCGGAAGGCAAGGAAATGCAGAACAAGGGCCGCAACTTCTACGTCGGCCTGCACCGCAACGACCCGCAGGACATGCAAGCCTGGACGCAGAAGCAGGTCTACCTCGCGCTCGGCACCCTGCTGCTCGGCGCCGCCACACTGGGCATCGACGCCACGCCGATCGAGGGCTTCGACCCGCAGGCGCTGGATCAGGAACTGGCGCTGAACGAGAAGGAGCTGAAGAGCGTGGTGATGGTTGCGCTGGGCTATCGCAGCGCGGAGGATTTCAATGCGAAGCTGCCGAAGTCGCGGCTGGCGGCGGAAAGCGTGATCACTGCACTCTGAACAAACAAATGCAGAAAGGCCGGGAACCGAAACTCCCGGCCTTTCTGCATTTATATGGAAAAGTTACCCGAGAGTTTGGGAATCGTCGTTGAACGGACGGGGCAGAAGAATCGGTGCTTCAGCTATCAGGCGTATGTAGAGTTACTGACGCACTGAGGCAACTACCGAATTACTTCCGACCACCGCGAATACCGCCATCGTCGGGATAAAATGCCGACGTAATTTCACTAAAGAATAACGAACGATGATCTTCAAGGAACGAGCCTGTCCGAATTTTTGTGTAAACGGGGTTTCAAATCACATCTGAGGAATACGTTCCTCAAACTGGATGGTAAATCGAGTCAGCGCGGCTTTCCAATCCCGAATCGGCATCGTCCATTTCTGGCTGATGTTGCGTAGGGCCAGATAGAAGAGTTTCATCAGCGCCTCGTCGCTCGGGAACGAGCCCCGGTTCTTGGTCAGTTTCCGCAGACTCATGTTCACCGACTCGATCGCATTGGTCGTGTAGATCACCTTCCGGATCTCCGGCGGATAGTCGAAGAACGGGATCAGCCGGGCCCAGTTACGGCGCCAGGACTGGCCGATCGGCAGATACTCGTCGTCCCATTTGGCCTCGAACTCCCCGAGCCGCTGCTCGGCCTCCTCGGCAGTCGCCGATTGATAGATGCGCTTCAGATCAGCCGCCACCTCAGGCCGCCGCTTCCAGGAAACGTAGTTCAGGCTGTGCCGCACCATGTGCACCACGCAGAGCTGCACAGCCGCCTTGGGGAACACGGCCTCAATGGCTTCCGGGAAGCCCTTCAGGCCATCGACGCAGGCGATGAAGATATCCTGCACGCCCCGGTTCCTGAGTTCGGTCACCACCTGCAGCCAGAACTTGGCGCC
>VFQM010001473.1_pt1 | contig 20481 bp, 12 predicted proteins | sample 3512391 | NCBI WGS metagenome assembly VFQM01 (sample SAMN10412369, study PRJNA504923) | tailings metagenome | isolation source: Replicate 1 from Balatoc abandoned mine | place: Philippines | reverse complement strand
CGCATGACTTGCGTTAAACAAGTAAGCGCGATAGCGCTTGCCGAACTTTCGCTAAAAGGGCGGCCGCGCGCGCAGCGCGTGACCGGCGCAAGTGTTGCCGACTGAAACCCCCTCTCCCCTCGCGGGAGAGGGTTGGGGAGAGGGGGCAGCAGCGCCCCCAGGGAAGCCCCCTCTCCCCCCGCCCTCTCCCGCAAGGGGAGAGGGAGCCCACAGGCAGCGCCCTGTGGCAGAGCCTGCTACCCACCGGGGCGTACATCAAAACCAGGCGATGCACCGCTGAATATTCAAGCCAAAATCGGCTCCACCGCCCACTGCATAATCGGAAGCAGCTACATTTTCAGGAGCAAACCAAGACTCCCCACTACCTCGGCAAAAACAACAGCCAGTAGATCAACAGCAGATTCACCAGCACGCTCACCGCCAGCGCGATCTTCCACAGGGCCGTGGCGTCGCGCTGCATCAGCGGCTGCGGGCCGGGGGCTGATAGCGGGCGGGATGCACCGCGCTCCAGCGCCAGCAGCAGTTCCTCGGCGGTCTCGAAGCGCTGGGCGCGGCTGCGGGCCACGGCTTTCAGGGCAATCTGGTCCAGCCAGATGGGCACGCCGGGGTTGTGGCGGCTGGGGGGCAGCGGGTCGCGGTGGTAGCGGCCCAGCTGGTACTGCACCACCTCGCCATAGGGCAGGCGGCCCTGGCTCAGCAGCTGGTAGAGCGTGACGCCCAGCGCAAACAGGTCACTGCGCGCGTCGGGCAGCTGGCCTTCGGTATCGCCGCTTTTTTCGTAGCCGGGCCACTGCTCGGGGTTCATGTAGCTGGGCGTGCCCGCGTGCAGCTGGCGCGTAGCCTCGGGCTCGCGGCCGGACAGGGCCACGCCCAAATCGAGCACGCGCAGCACGCCGTCGTCGCCCAGGTGCAGATTGTCGGGTTTGATGTCGCGGTGCACCACCCCTTGGCGGTGCAGCCAGCCCAGCACGCGCGCGGCCTGCACCACCACCGACACGGCCTGTGGCACGGGCAGGTGCTGGCGGCTGCGCAGGCGCTGGCCCAGGGTGTCGCCCGCGTGCCAGTCGTACAGCAGGTAGAACGCGCTGGCGCCCGGTCCGCCTCGCCCGTCATCGGCGGGCCAGGTGTGGAGCCATGCCAGGTGGGCGGCGGCGTGGCCCGACTGCATGCGCCGCGCCACCCAGGCCTCGTGTGCAAGCGTGGCGCGCTCCTCGGCATCGTGGGCGCGCGTGGGCAGCAGGGTCTTGAGGGCGTAGAGGCGCTGCGTGGCCGGGTCGCGCACCTGGTACAGCCGGTGGATGCCGTTGTCGGCCACGATGGCCGTGACCGTGAGGCCGTCCACGGGGTCGCCCACCTTGAGCAAGGGCAGCACGGGCAGGTCCTGCGCGCGGCGGGATTCGTCCTGCAGCGTGGCCTCCAGCGCGCCCTGCACCCGCACCACCAGCGCGGTCACGTTGTCGCTGCTGCCCCGGCGCAGCGCGGCCTGCACCAGCTCGTCGCTGAGCGCCTGGGCCGCCACGCCCTCCTGGCGCAGCAGCTGCCGCAGTTCGCGCTCGGGCAGACTGCCATGCACACCGTCGGACAGCAGCACGAACAGATCACCGCTGTGCAGCTCGCCTTGGCTGTAGTCCACCACCACATGGTCGTCGAGCCCCATGGCGCGGGTGAGCTGGTGCGCAAAGTCGCGCTGCGCCATCACATGGTCGGCCGTGAGCAGCTGCAGGCGCCCGCTGCGCAGCAGGTAGGCGCGGGTGTCGCCCACATGGGCCAGCGTGTACGACTGGCCGCGCAGCACCAGCGCGGTGAGCGTGGCCAGCCCCACCGCAGGCTGGCGGCGCCGGTTCATGGAGGCGAGCCAGCCGTTGTGGGCGTTCAGGATGCGGTCCAGCGCCACGGTGGTGTCCCAGGTCTCGGGGGTGGCGAAGTAGTCGCCCACCAGGGTGCTCACCGTGGTCTGGGCGGCCTCGCGGCCCTTGCCGCCCGTGCTCACGCCGTCCGCTATGGCGGCGATGGCGCCGCGCTCGCGGTCGCGCCCCTGCCCCACCGCCAGGGCGGCAAAGTCCTCGTTCACCTCGTTGCGGCCGGCCAGCGAGGCCTGGCCCACATCCAGTTCAAAGCTCATGCACCAGCTCCATGCAGGTTTTGTGCCCAAGGTGGTGCATGCCGGTGCGTGGCCGCCCACACGCCCCAACGCCCTCGGCGTCCCCCCACCCGGGCTCGCACCCCGGGCCCACCCCAGATCAGTGCAAAGAATCTGGCACGGCCATTGCTTAACAAGGGCAAGGGCCGGGCAGGCCCACGCAATTCAGCAGTGCAAAGGCGCACAGAGGAGTTGTCAGGACGAAGGCGTCCCCACATGCGGTTTCGAGGTCCGAAGCAGCATCGTGTGGACGCCTTTTTTGCTTTTCGATTCGCCCCTGGCGATGGAACCGACGGAGTCACGATGAAAAAGCCCAAACTGGTGATGGTGGGAAACGGCATGGCCGGTGTGCGCACGCTGGAAGAGCTGCTCAAGATTGCCCCCGATCTGTATGACATCACGGTGTTTGGCGCCGAGCCGCACCCCAACTACAACCGCATCCTCCTGTCGCCAGTGCTCGCTGGCGAGCAGACGCTGGACCAGATCATTCTGAACGACTGGCAGTGGTACGCCGACAACCACATCACGCTGCACACCGGCTTCACCGTGACCGACGTGGACCGCGTGCGCCGCGTGGTCAGCGCCACCAGCAAAGACGGCACGGTGGTCACCGCCGAATACGATCGCCTGATCCTGGCCACCGGCTCCAACCCCTTCATCCTGCCCATCCCCGGCAAGGACTTGCAGGGCGTGCTGGCGTACCGCGACATCGCCGACACCCAGGCCATGATCGACGCGGCCGCCACCTACAAGCACGCCGTCGTCATCGGCGGCGGCCTGCTGGGCCTGGAGGCCGCCAACGGCCTCATGAAGCGCGGCATGCAGGTCACCGTGGTGCATGTGGGCGACTGGCTGATGGAGCGCCAGCTGGACGATGTGGCCGGCAAGATGCTGGAGAAGTCGCTGCAGGAGCGCGGCATGCAGTTCCTGATGGGCGCGCAGACGCAGGAACTGGTGGGCAACACCGACGGCCGCGTGGCCAGCGTCAAGTTCAAGGACGGCACCCAGGTGCCCGCCGACCTGGTGGTGATGGCCGTGGGCATCCGCCCCAACACCGCGCTGGCTGAAAAGATGCGCCTGCACGTGAACCGCGGCATTGTGGTCAGCGACACGCTGCAGACCACCACCGACGCGCGCATCTACGCCGTGGGCGAATGCGCCGCGCACCGGGGCATTGCCTATGGCCTTGTGGCCCCGCTGTTCGAGCAGGGCAAGGTGCTGGCCAACCACCTGGCCGAGTTCGGCATCGGCCGCTACCAGGGCTCGCTGACATCCACCAAGCTCAAGGTGACAGGCATCGACCTGTTCAGCGCGGGCGACTTCCAGGGCGGCGACAACACCGAAGAGATCGTGATGAGCGACCCTTATGCCGAGGGTGGCGGCGTGTACAAAAAGCTGGTCATCAAGGACGACAAGCTGGTGGGCGCCTGCCTGTATGGCGACACGGTGGACGGCAGCTGGTACTTCAAGCTGCTGCGCGATGGCCGCAGCGTGAGCGACATCCGCGACAAGCTGATGTTTGGCGAGAGCAACATCGGCGACGTGGGCCACCAGGGCCAGAGCAAGGCATCGGCCATGGCCGACAGTGACGAGGTGTGCGGCTGCAACGGCGTGACCAAGGGCGCCATCTGCAAGGCCATCAAGGACAAGGGCCTGTTCACGCTCGACGAAGTGCGCAAGCACACCAAGGCCAGCGCATCGTGCGGCTCGTGCACTGGCTTGGTCGAGCAGATCATCATGTTCACCGCCGGTGGCGACTACAGCGCCACGCCCAAGACCAAGGCCATGTGCGGCTGCACCGACCACGGCCACCAGGCGGTGCGCGATGCGATCCGTGCCAACAAGCTGCTGAGCATTGGCGACGTTTTCTCTTTTCTGGAATGGAAGACACCCAACGGCTGCGCCAGCTGCCGCCCCGCCGTTAACTACTATCTTCTGAGCACCTGGCCCAAGGATGCCAAGGACGACCCGCAAAGCCGCGCCATCAACGAGCGCAGCCACGCCAACATCCAAAAGGATGGCACCTACAGCGTCATCCCCCGCATGTGGGGCGGCGAGACCACGGCCGACGAGCTGCGCCGCATTGCCGATGCGGTGGACAAGTACAACATCCCCACCGTCAAGGTCACGGGCGGCCAGCGCATTGACCTGCTGGGGGTGAAGAAGGAAGACCTGGTCAACGTGTGGAAGGACATTGGCATGCCCAGCGGCCACGCCTATGCCAAGGCGCTGCGCACCGTCAAAACCTGCGTGGGCAGCGAGTGGTGCCGCATGGGCACCCAAGACAGCACCCAGATGGGCAAGGACCTGGAGCGCGCCATGTGGCGCATGTACGCGCCGCACAAGGTGAAGTTTGCCGTGAGCGGCTGCCCGCGCAACTGCGCCGAGGCGGGCATCAAGGACGTGGGCATCATCGGCGTGGACAGCGGCTGGGAGATGTACGTGGCGGGCAACGGCGGCATCAAGACCGAGGTGGCGCACTTCTTCACCAAGCTGAAAACCGCCGAGGAAGTGCTGGAGTACACCGGCGCGTTCTGCGAGCTGTACCGCCAGGAAGGCTGGTACCTGGAACGCACCGTGCACTACGTGAACCGCGTGGGCCTGGACTATGTGAAAAAGCGCATTCTGGAAGACCACGAAGGCCGCAAGGCGCTGTGGGAACAGCTGCAGTTTGCGCTGGACGGCGAGCCCGACCCGTGGTTCGAGTTTGACAAGGCGGCGGTGGACACTCGCCAGTTCATTCCGGTTGCCGCGGTTTGACCCATTTTCTTGAATCAAAAGTGCCTCTAGCGCTTGATGGATAAGCGCCAACAGCTACCAAAGGAATAGCAATGAGCGAATGGAAACTGATCTGCCGCGTGGACGACATCCCCGTGCTGGGCTCGCGCCGCGTGGCACGTGACAAGGGTCTGGATGTGGCGGTGTTCCGCAACGATGCGGGCGGCGTCTTTGCACTGCTCGACCGCTGCCCGCACAAGGGTGGGCCGCTGAGCCAGGGCATCGTGTTTGGCACGCATGTGGCGTGCCCGATGCACAACTGGACGATCGGATTGTGCGACGGGCAGGCCTTGGCGCCGGACGAGGGGTGCACGCCGAAGTTTGCGGTGAAGGTGGAGGATGGGGCGGTGTACCTGGATGCGGGGGAGTTGGCGACGGTGGCGACGGATTTGACGCGGCCGATTGCGGGGCCTGCGCGCAGGGCTGTTGGGGTTTGAGCATGCCTGGCGTCTCGCCCTTTTCGGACTGCCTGCCTGCACGGAGGGCAGAGGCCGGGATGTCGCCCCGGCGGGCGAGTCCCGGCACCCGCGCTCAACACCGGCATGCAGTAGCCACTATTAAATCAATAGCTGCCAGCGCATGACAGATAAGCGCCAGAGCACAAAAACACCAAAAAAAACCACGCCATGCAAGAAACAAAATCCACCTGCCCCTACTGCGGCGTAGGCTGCGGCGTGATCATCGAAAGCACAGGCACCCAGATCACCGGCGTGCGCGGCGACCCCACCCACCCCGCCAACTTTGGCCGCCTGTGCACCAAGGGCTCGACCCTGCACCTCACGGCTACCAGCCCCGTCACCCAGCAAACCCGCCTGCTGCACCCCCTGCAACGCGCACAGCGCAACGAAGCCGCCCTGCCCGTGACCTGGGATGCCGCACTGACGCTGGCGGCCGACCGGTTCGCCCACACCATCGCCCAGCACGGCCCTGACGCCGTGGGCTTCTACGTCAGCGGCCAGTTGCTCACCGAGGACTACTACGTCTTCAACAAGCTCGCCAAGGGCCTGATCGGCACCAACAACATCGACACCAACTCGCGCCTGTGCATGAGCAGCGCGGTGGCCGGCTACAAGCAAACGCTGGGTGCCGACGCGCCGCCCGCCTGCTACGACGACGTGAAACATGCGCAGTGCCTGTTCATCGTGGGCAGCAACGCGGCCTGGGCGCACCCCATCCTGTTCCGCCGCATAGAAGACGCACGCGCCGCCAACCCGGGCATGAAGGTCATCGTGGCCGACCCCCGCCGCACCGACACGGCGGGCATGGCCGACCTGTTCCTGCCCATCCAGCCCGGCAGCGACGTGATGCTGTTCAACGGCATGCTGCACATCATGCTGTGGGATGGCTGGGTCGACACCGCCTACATCGCCGCCCACACCACGGGCTTTGACGAACTCAAGGCCCTGGTGCGCGACTGCACGCCCGAGCGCGTGGCGCAGACCTGCGGCATCAGCGTGGCCGACCTGACCACCGCCGCAAAATGGTTCGCCACCTCCAAAGCGACCCTGAGCCTCTACTGCCAGGGCCTGAACCAGAGCAGCAGCGGCACCGCCAAGAACGCCACACTCATCAACCTGCACCTGGCCACCGCGCAGATCGGCAAACCCGGCGCGGGCCCCTTCAGCCTGACCGGCCAGCCCAACGCCATGGGTGGGCGCGAAGTGGGTGGGCTGGCCAATTTGCTCAGCGCCCACCGCGACCTGGCCAACCCGCAGCACCGCGCCGAAGTCGCCGCGCTGTGGGGCGTGGCCGATGTGCCATCCAAGCCCGGCAAGACGGCGGTGGAGATGTTCCAGGCGGCCGCTGACGGCGAGATCAAGGCCCTGTGGATTGCCTGCACCAACCCCGCGCAAAGCATGCCCGATCAGGCCACCGTGCGCCGCGCACTGCAACGCGCAGAGTTTGTGGTGGTGCAGGAGGCCTTTGCCACCGCCGCGACCTGCGCCTTTGCCGACCTGCTGCTGCCCGCGACCACCTGGGGCGAGAAGACCGGCACCGTGACCAACAGCGAGCGCCGCATCTCCCGCGTGCGCCCCGCCGTGCCCGCGCCCGGCCAGGCGCGCCACGACTGGGCCATTGCGGTGCAGTTTGCGCACCAGCTGGAGGCACGCCTGCGCCCCGGCCAGCCCACGCTGTTTCCCTACACCACCGACCATGCAGACCAGGGCGCCGAAACCGTGTGGAACGAACACCGCGAAAGCACCCGCGGCCGCGACCTGGACATCACCGGCCTGTCGTGGGAGATGCTCGAATCTGCTGGCCCGCAGCAGTGGCCGCTGCCCGAGGGCGTCACCACCGGCAAGGCCCGCCTGTACGAAGACGGCATCTTCCCCACGGCCGACGGCCGCGCCCGTTTTGCCGCGCATGCCTGGCAACCCACGGCGGAACAACGCGAATCGCGCTACCCGTTCAGCCTGACCACGGGCCGCCTGCGCGACCAGTGGCACGGCATGACCCGCACCGGCACGCTGGGCCGCCTGTTTGGCCATGTGGCCGAGCCCAGCGTGCAGCTGCACCCGCAGGACATGGAGAGGCGCGGCCTGAAGAACGGCGACCTGGTCTACGTGACGAGCAAGCGCGGCACCATCGTGGTACCCGCGCAGGCCGACACCACCGTGGGCCTGTCGCAGGCCTTCATGGCCATGCACTGGGGCAGCGAATTTTTGAGCGGCTGCTCGTCCACCGGCGAGCGCTTGGCAGGCGTGAACGCGCTCACCACCTCGGCCTATTGCCCCACGTCCAAGCAACCCGAACTCAAGCACGCGGCCGTCAAGGTGCTCAAGGCCGAGCTGCCCTGGACACTGCTGGCCATGGCCTGGCTGCCCGCCGACAGCGCCCAGGCCGCACGCGAAGCGCTGTCCGCACTGATGGCGCAGTTTCCGTTTGCCAGTTGTGTGCCCTTCAGCAACAACACGCCGCTGGGCGAACCCGGGCGCGAGCGCGTGGGCGTGCTGCTGCGCGCCGCCGCGCACGAAGCCCCGCCGGACGCCACGGTGGAACGCATCGAAGCCCTGATGGGCCTGGCCACCACCGACACGCTGCGCTATGCCGACAAAAAACGCGGCCAGCGCCGCGCCGCCCGGCTGGTGCGCCGGGGCGATGCCACCACGCTGGAGGGCGTTGTGCTGGCGGGCGACACCACCGCCGAAGGCTGGCTCAAGACCCTGCTGCAGGAAGAACTGCCCGCACAGACCTATGGCCGCCTGCTGCTGGTGCCCGGCGCCAAAGCCCCGGTGGCGGTGCAGTCGCGGGGCAAATCGGTGTGCACCTGCTTGAACGTGACAGACGCCGCCATCAACGCCGAGCTGGCGCGCTGCCACGGCACCGACGACGACCGCCTGGCCCAACTGCAGGGCAAGCTGCGCTGCGGCACCAACTGCGGCTCGTGCCTGCCCGAACTCAAGCGCATGGTGCGCAGCACCGGGCCGCTGGCGCCCAAACCCGCAGCGCAGGCCGTCATATAACCAAAAGTTGTCTGGGTTGCGCCAAAATAGCGCCTCACCCACCTCACTGCCACAACCACCGCACCAGGACTTGTGCAATAGGGCTCCAGCTAGGCATTTTCGGCGCGGACAGTACGCCTGTACGGCAAGCCGAAATAACGACGCTGGAGCCCTATTTCACAAGTCCCGCCACACAAAACCATGGGCATCAGTCAGTACATCAAGGAAATCGGTCGCGGCCCGCGCGGCTCCAAACCGCTAACGCGTGAGCAGGCGGCCGACCTGTTTGGCCAAGTGCTGGACGGCAGCGTGACCGACCTGGAGATTGGCGCCTTCTGCCTGGCCATGCGCATCAAGGGCGAAACGCCCGAAGAGATGTGCGGCTTTCTGGACGCGACGCACCAGCGGCTGGCCAAGCTGCCAGCCACCAGCCGCCCCACCATCGTGCTGCCCAGCTACAACGGCGCCCGCAAGCTGCCGGTGCTGACCCCGCTGCTGGCCCTGCTGCTGGCACGCAAGGGGCTGCCCGTGCTGCTGCACGGCATGCGCACCGAGGCGCGCAGAATCTTGGCATCAGATGTGCTTGAAGCGCTTGATATCAAAGCGCTAGCAGCTCCTGAAACCATAGCAAACGGACAGGTGGCACACATCCACACCCAGCACCTGCACCCCGGCCTGGCGCGCCTGCTGGCCGTGCGGCAGGTGGTGGGCCTGCGCAACCCGGGGCACAGCGTGGTCAAGTTGATGAACCCCTGCGCGGGCCCTGCCGTGGTGGTCACGGCCTACACCCACCCCGAATACCTGGACATGCTGCACGCCACATTCACCAGCATGGGGATGACTGCCTTGCTCTCGCGCGGGCTGGAAGGCGAAGTGGCCACCGATCCGCGCCGCACGCCCCGTTATGACGCATTCGTGGGCGGCCAGCACCGCCTGCTGGAAGAGCAGCAACCGGGAACCGCTGCCGAAGTGGCTGGCCTGCCCACCGAAATCGACGTGGCCACCACGGCCGAATACACGCGGCAGGTGCTGGCAGGCGCCCTGCCGGTGCCCCCGGCGCTGGCGCGGCAGGTGGAACATATCTTGCAAATGTCAGCACAAACTTCCTGAGAGACAAAGCCATGAGCAGCCCAACCCAACCCTCTTCTTCCGGCCCTGCCCGCCCGCATTTGGGCACGGGTGGGCAATGCACACTGGTGGGCGCGGGGCCGGGTGACCCAGAACTTCTCACGATCAAGGCGCTCAAGGCCATCCAGGCCGCCACGGTGCTGCTGGTGGACGATCTGGTGAGCGACGCCATCGTGGCCCACGCCTCGCCCAGCGCCCGCATCGTTTACGTGGGCAAGCGCGGTGGCTGCAAAAGCACGCCCCAGGCCTTCATCGAAAAACTGATGCTGATGGCCGTGAACGAGGGCGAGAACGTGGTGCGCCTCAAGGGGGGCGACCCGTTCATCTTTGGCCGTGGCGGCGAAGAGGTGGAACACCTGCGCGCAGCAGGCGTGCCGGTGACGGTGATCAATGGCATTACCGCCGGCTTGGCGGGCCTCACATCCCTGGGCGCACCGCTCACCCACCGCGAGCACGCGCACGGCGTGGTGTTTGTCACCGGCCATGCCAAGCCCGGTGACACGGGCACCGACTGGAAAGCCCTGGCCCGCACGGCCAGGGACGCCAAGCTCACCCTGGTGATTTACATGGGTGTGAGCGGCGCCGCCACCATCGAGCAAGAGTTGCTGAGCAGCCTGCCTGCGCACACGCCGGTGGCCATCATCCAGCACGCCAGCCTGCCCCACCAGCGGCACGCCATCACCACTCTGGGGCAGCTGCAGGCCACCATCTCAGCACAGGGGCTGGGCAGCCCCTCGGTGATTGTGGTGGGAGATGTGGTGCGCGGGGTGGCGCTGGCCACGCAGGATGCGGCTGAGGCTGCACCCCAGGCCCGCCGCGCGACCTGATTACGCCTTTGGGGGCAGCACCGGGGCCTGCGCACTGGGCGCTGCCCCCACCAGTTACTGCCCCGCCGTCTGGCGCACCTCGGCAAATCGCGCAGCCAATTCCTTGCGCAGTGTTTTGCGCATCAAGGCGGCATCCCAGCGGCGGCGCTCATCCGGGGTGGATGGCGTCAATGCCGGCACGGCCACCGGCTTGCGGTTTTCATCCACCGCCACCATGGTGAAAAAGCAGCTGTTCACATGGCGCACCACCTGCGAGCGGATCTCTTCTGCCACCACCTTGATGCCCACTTCCATCGACGAGCTGCCGGTGTAGTTCACGCTGGCCAGAAACGTCACCAGCTCCCCCACGTGGATCGGCTGCAGAAACATCACCTGGTCCACGCTCAGCGTCACGGTGTAGCAGCCCGAATAGCGGCTGGCGCACGAATACGCCACCTGGTCAAGCAACTTGAGGATGGCGCCGCCGTGCACGTTGCCCGAAAAGTTGGCCATGTCAGGCGACATGAGCACGGTCATGCTGAGTTGGTGTGAAGGGATGTTCATGCTGCGATTTTAGGAGTGGGGCCCGATCCGCTGGACCGTGCTTTGCGCCAGATCACACAACATGCACGCGCCGTGCCTGCTTCGCTACACTCGCGCGGGCATCCGAGGCTTTCCCTCTCGGATGCAAGGGAGGAACCAACAATGATCGAACTAGAAAAACTCAACGAATTCACCGAAAGCCACGGCGCACTGCGCACGGGCAAGGGGCTGGTGTCTGGCGTCATCGCGCTCACGCTGGCCATTTTGTGCCTGCTGGGCGTGCTGGCGTTTCACTTTCCGCAGTACCTCACCACGCCCGAGCTGCGCAAGAGCTACGACGTCAACATCATCCGCACCATCATGCTGGCCGCCATGGCCATTGCGGGGGGTATCTCGCTGGTCAACATCCTGTTCAATCGAGCCCGGTGGCTGGCAGCGTTCGCCTTCGCCATGGTGGCCTTGGCAGCCTTGCTGGGTGGGCACAAGGTGGAGGTGGACCCGAACTTCCCGGACCACACGCCCTACATTGGTCTGGACTGGTTCATCCTGGATCTGCTGGGCAGCTCGCTCATCTTCATCTTCATCGAAAAGCTGTTTGCGCACCGCAAAGACCAGCCCGTGTTCCGGGCCGAATGGCAGACCGACTTCCATCACTTCATCGTGAACCACATGGTGGTGGGCTTTGTGCTGCTGGCCACCAACCTCATCGTGCACAAGTTCTTTGGCTGGGCCGCCAACGATGGCATTCGCGGCTGGGTGCAAGGGCTGAACTTCTGGGTGGCGCTGTTCCTCATCATTTTGGTGGCCGACCTGGTGCAGTACTGGACGCACCGCGCCTACCACGAGGTGCCGCTGCTGTGGCGATTGCACGCGGTGCACCACAGCGTCAAAAGCATGGACTGGATGGCCGGCTCGCGCCAGCACATCCTGGAGCTGATCATCACCCGCTCGATGGTGCTGGCGCCCATCTACGTGCTGGGCTTTTCCAAGGAAGTGATCGATGCGTACATCGTCATCGTGGGCTTCCAGGCGGTGTTCAACCATGCCAACGTCAGCGTGCGCCTGGGGCCCCTGCGCTATGTGCTGGTCACGCCCAACTTCCACCACTGGCACCACAGCCAGGACCAGGAAGCGCTGGACAAGAACTACGCCGCGCACTTCGCGTTTCTGGACTACCTGTTCGGCACCGCCGTCAAAAGCACCAAGCTGTGGCCTGAGCACTACGGAGTGCTGGGCGACTACGTGCCCAACGGATTCATCAAGCAGTTGAAGTTTCCGTTCACCTGGAAAGGCTAGGAACACGCTGCGCGCATCTGCGGCCTGAGCTGGCTTGGTGCGCGCACGGGGCCAGCGCGATGCACGTACCCACCTGCTGGCAGTCGTTCCGCAACAACACCTGGAAATAAATAAACAAGAACTATTCTCAATAAATTTACAATGCACGGCTCCGTTAGCAAGCCGTGCGTCCTGAAGGGGCTGCGCCGCCAGCCAGTGTCCTCACCCTCCCCTTCAGGAACCCCGCATGCGCTCATCGTGCCCTGCTGGCAGCCGCCGTGTTGCCACCTCCAGTCTGCATCCCATTGCCCTGGCCGTCGCCGTCTTCACATTCAGCCCCGCCTGGGCCCAAACGGGCACTGCCGCGCCGCAGCCCGCCGAGCAGACCCCAACCAGTGCCCCCGATGAATTGGTGCAAGAGCCCAAAGCGCTGGGGAGCATCACCATCTCTGGCGCACGCGAAAGCGCCTCCACCCGCCTGCCCCTGACGCCGCGCGAAACCCCGCAGTCCACCAGCACCGTGACCCGCGCGCAGATCGAGCGCCAGTCGCTCACCAGCATCGACGCCGTGCTGCGCAACGTGAACGGCATTGCCGTGAGTTTTTATGACACGCAGCGCCCGCTGTACTACGCGCGCGGCTTCCAGATCACCGACTTCCAGACCGACGGCCTGCCCAGCTACAGCAGCAGCACCAACCAGGAATTCGACACCGCGCTGTACGAACGCATCGACATCGTGCGCGGCGCCAACGGCATCCAGACCGGTGTGGGCGTGCCTTCGGCCACCATCAACATGATCCGCAAGCGCCCGCAGCGCGAGTTCGCGGCCTCTGTGGCGCTCACGGCAGGCTCGTGGAACCTGTATCGGGGCGAGCTGGACCTGAACGCACCACTCAACAGCGACGGCAGCGTGCGCAGCCGCCTGGTGGTGGCCCCGCAGAAGAAAGAGAGCTTCCGCGACCGCTATTCCGAAGACAAGACCGCCCTGCTCGCTGCGGTGGAGGCCGACATTGGCCAGTCCACCGTGGTGTCGGTGGGCTACCAGCGCCAGTCCAACGACCCCAAGGCGCCGATCTGGGGCACCATCCCACGCTTTGCCACCACGGGTGCGCCCATCGACCTGCCGATCTCCACCAGCTTTTCACCATCGTGGACGCGCTGGGAGCGCACCTCCGGCACGCTCTACGCCACGCTGGACCACCAGCTCAACGACGACTGGAGCCTGAAGGCGGCGCTGAACCACACCGAGGGCGATACCTTCCGTCTGAGCACCTACGGCTACGGCGCCACCACGTCCAGGGCCCCATTCATCGACCCCGTGACGGGCGCGGGCACCACGCTGTATGCCGCTGTCAACGGCGGCAGCGAAAAGCAGGACACGGTGGACGCCTACCTGTCGGGCAAGTTCGAGCTGGGCGGCCGCAAGCACGACCTGGTGGTGGGCATGAGTTCCACCCGCACCGCCTCGCGCACCGATGGCTACACGTCCGTGGCGGGCTGGAGCTACGTGATCCCCAACATCTACACCTGGGATGGCAACGCGCCCGCGCCCACCTACTCCAAAACCGGCGCCTGGCGCACGCAGATCACGCAGCAGACGGGCCTGTTCGCATCGGCACGCTGGCGCGTGGCCGACCCGCTGTCGGTGCTCACCGGCCTGCGCCTGACCGACTGGCACCGCCACACCGACACCTACGGCACCACCGGTGCCTACGCGGGCCGCTCGGCCATCCAGGACGAGAACCGCAAGGTCACGCCCTTCATCGGCGCGGTGTACGACATCACGCCCACGCTGTCGGCCTATGCCAGCTACGCGCGCATCTTCAACCCGCAGAACTACAAGGACCGCAACAACACCCCGCTGTCGCCCGTCATCGGCAGCAATGCCGAGGCCGGCCTCAAGGCCGAGCTGTTTGAACGCCGCATCCAGGCACACTTTGCAGTGTTCCAGACCAAGCAGGACAACTTCGGCGTGCGCGACGGTGCCATCACCACACCGCTGCCCGACGGCACACTGCCCTATGTGGCCGTGAATGGCACCAAATCCACCGGCTTTGAGCTGGAATTCGCGGGCATGGCCACCAAGCAGTGGCGCGTGAGTGCGGGCCTGACCCGCGCCAAGGTCACGCGCGCGCCCACCGACCTGATCTACGCCAACATGCCCGACTACCTGCTGCAGCTGGGCACGGACTACCAACTGTCGGGCGCGCTCGCGCCGCTGTCGGTGGGCGGCAACCTGACCTGGCAAAGCGCCATCGAGGGCTTCAACATACCGCACCCCAGCGGCACGGTGACGGTGAAGCAGTCGCCCAAGGCCCTCCTCAACCTGCGCGCATCCTGGCAGTTCAACCCCAAGCTCAGCGCCACGCTGGCGGTGAACAACGTGACCAACCAGAAGTACTGGGCCAATCTGGACTACGGCAACTACGCGGACCCGCGCAACGTGAGCGTGACGCTGCGCGCGGCGTTCTAAGCATCCCCCTGAGCGGCTGCGCCGCTTCCCCCTTCTCTCGAATGGCCGCGCCATTCGGGAAGGGGGACACCGCCAGCGCGGCGGGGCGGCCCTTGCGCGGCGGTAGCTGGCACGATCAGCGCGTGTTCCACGGGCGGGGGGCTACGGTGCAGGCAAAGTCGGCACAATCAGCCCCTTTTGCCAACCGCATTCACACCCCGTGCAGACGATCCCTTTTTTTGATGCCGTCATCATCGGCGCTGGCGCCGCTGGCTTGTTCTGCGCAGGCCAGGCGGGCCAGCGCGGCCTGAAGGTCTTGCTCATCGACCACAGCGAGAAGGTGGCCGAGAAGATCCGCATCTCGGGCGGCGGGCGCTGCAACTTCACCAACCGCGACCTGGATGTGCGCGCCCCGCACAAGCACTTTGTGGGGCAGAACCCGCAGTTCTGCCGCTCTGCCCTGTCGCGCTACACCCCGGCCGACTTCATTGCGCTGGTGCAAAAGCACGGCATCCCATTCCACGAGAAGCACAAGGGCCAGCTGTTTGCCGACCGTTCGGCCGAAGACATCATCCAGATGCTGCTGGCCGAATGCGAAGCAGGCCAGGTCACGCGCTGGCAGCCGTGCAGCATCAAAAACATAGCCTTTTTGGCCTCTAACGCCCACGAATCAAGCGCCGGCAGCTATCAAATTGATACCAGCCAGGGCCCAGTGCACACCCGCAGCGTGGTGGTGGCTACGGGGGGCTTGTCCATCCCCAAGATCGGCGCAACCGACCTGGGCTACCGGCTGGCGCAGCAGTTCAACGTTCCGCTGGTGGAGCGGCGCCCCGGCCTGGTCCCGCTGACTTTTGACGGCGCGGGCTGGCAGCCCTATGCCCAACTGGCGGGGCTGGCATTGCCCGTGCAGATCAGCACGGGCAGCAAAAAGGAGCGCATGGCGTTTGATGAGGACTTGCTCTTCACCCACCGCGGCCTGTCGGGCCCGGCGGTGCTGCAAATCTCCAGCTACTGGCGCGAGGGCACGCCCCTGGCCGTGAACCTGGCCCCCACGGTGGACTTGCCCGAAGCGCTGCAGCAGGCCAAGGCCCGCTCGCGCAAGCTGATTGCCAACGAGCTGGCCACGCTGGTGCCCAGCCGCCTGGCCGATGCGTGGGCGCAGCGCGAGGCCGACTGGCAGCGCCCTGTCAATGAGGCTTCTGACAAGGCCCTGGCCAAGCTGGCCGAGCAACTGGCCCGCTGGGAGCTGACACCCACGGGCACCGAGGGCTACAAAAAGGCCGAGGTGACGCTGGGCGGGGTGGACACCAAGGCCCTGTCGCAGCAAACCATGGAATGCAAGGCCCAGCCGGGGCTGTACTTCATTGGCGAGGTGGTGGACATCACCGGCTGGCTGGGCGGCTACAACTTCCAGTGGGCCTGGGCCAGCGCATATGCCTGTGCGCAGGCATTGCCACTGCCGCAGGCAGAGCCTGCTGGCGCTGCGCACTGAGGGGCCTGTCAAGAGTCCATCAGGCCATCACAGCCGCCTCGCGCACCGGCGCGCCCGAGGGCTGGTGCTGGCGGGCCCAGGCCTCCAGCTCCGGCACCGGCAACGGCAACGGGCGGCTGAAGTGGTAGCCCTGCAGCTCCTCGCAGTCCAGCGCACCCAGCACCTGGGCCGTGGCCAGGTCTTCCACACCTTCGGCCACGATGCGTAGCCCCAGCGTGTGGCCCAGCGCGATGATGGCGCGGGTGATGGCCATGTCGGCAGGGTTGGAGAGCATGTCGCGCACAAAGGATTTGTCTACCTTGAGGCGGTCGATGTCGAAGCGCTTGAGGTAGGCCAGGCTGGAGTACCCGGTGCCAAAGTCGTCGATGGCCAGCTGCACACCCAGCGCCTTGAGCGCCGCCAGTTGCTGCTCGGCCGCGTGGGCGTTGTCCATCAGTTGAGACTCTGTGATCTCCAGCTCCAGCCGGTGCGCGGGCATGCCGGTGCGCAGCAGCAGCGCCTCGATGTCGGCGACCAGCGCGGGGTCGGACATCTGCGCGGCCGACAGGTTGACCGAGATCGACACCCGGGCCAGCGGGTGCGGCGATGCAGCATCGCCCACGCCCGCATCCAGCACCAGCTGCTGCCAGCGCACCCACTGCTCGCAGGCCTGTTGCAGCACCCAGCTGCCGATGGTGCGGATCATGCCGGTCTCTTCGGCGATGGGGATGAACTCGCTGGGCGGTATGGAGCCCAGCACCGGGCTGGTCCAGCGCAGCAGTGCCTCCACGCCCAGCAGTTGGGCGCCCTGGGCGCTCAGGCGCGGCTGGTAGTGCAGGCTCAGCTCGTGGCGCTCCAGCGCGCGGCGCAGTTGCTGCTCCATGGTCTGGCGGGCCACGGCGCGCTGGTCGGTCTCGATGGAATAGAACCGGGCCATGTCACGGCCAGTGGTCTTGGCCTCGTACATGGCGGCATCAGCGCGGCGCATGAGTTCGTCGATATCGCCGCCGTCCTCGGGGTAGACCGCAATGCCCACACTGCACGACACATTCAGCTCGTGCCCCTCGACCGGGTGGCTTTGGCGAATGAGTGGAATCAGCCGCCGCTCTACCAGTTGCTGCACATCCTCGCGCCCGGCCACGTCGCGCATCACCACCACAAACTCGTCGCCGCCCAGGCGGCTCACGGTGTCGCGGCTGCGCACGGCTTGCGTGAGGCGCGCGGCCACCGAGCGCAGCAGGCCGTCGCCAATGTGGTGGCCCAGCGTGTCGTTGATGGCCTTGAAGCGGTCCAGGTCGATGAACAGCACCGCCACCTTCTCGCCCGTGGTGGGGGCCTGCGCCAGCGCCATCTGGAGGCGCTGCACACACAGTGAACGGTTGGGCAGCTCGGTAAGCACATCGTGGTGCGCCAGAAACTGGATGCGCTCCTCGTTGAGCTTGCGGTCGGTGATGTCGATGGCAATGCCGATGTGATTGGCCACCGCGCCGCCCTTGCTCTCGCGCACGGCCGACACCATGAGCCAGGCCGGGTAAGTCTCGCCCGAACGACGGCGAAAACGCACCTCCCCCTGCCAGGACTCTTTCTCGGCCATGGTGCGGCGGATCTGTGCAGACAGCGGCTCGCCCCCGGCCTCTTCCAGCAGCGAACCCATGCCTTCGCCGATGAGTTCGTAGAAGTCGTAATGCGTGCTGCGGCAGAACGCCTTGTTCACGCTGATGATCTGCTGCTCGGCGTTCATGATGATGATGCCCTCGGACGAGGCCTCGAACACCTTGGCCCACAGCTCCAGGCGCTGCTCCATCACCTTGAGCACGTTGATGGGCGTGAAAGCGGTGAGCACCGAGTCGCGCCCCTGGAACTGCAGGCGCCGCGCCGACAGCACGGCCCACGAGGGCTCGGGGCTGCCCTTCCAGCGCACTTCAAACTCATCGACCGAGCCCTGGTCCGCCAGGCGCTGGAAGAAGCGCGCGCGCACGCCGGGCTCCAGTCCCGCAGCCCAGGGGTCGGTTTTGCGGCCGCCCAGCCATTGGGCGGCGGGCGCGTTGGAGTGCAGCACCTCGTGCTCGGGGATGGAAGTGACGACCATGGGGATGGGGAAGGCCTCCACCAGCTCGCGCTGGGCCTCGGCCGCACGGGCGCTGGCGGCGAGCTCCTGCTGCAGCACGCGGTCGCGGTCGAGCTGCGACAGCATCTCGTTGAACGCGGTGACCAGGCGGCCGATTTCGTCGCGGCTGTTCCACTGCGCGCGCAGCGTGTGGTCGCCGCTCTTGCGCACCTCGTCGGCCACACGGGCCAGCTGCTGCAGCGGCTTGGCGATCTGGCGCGCGACCAGCGTGACGAGCGAAAGGATGCAGCCCAGCAGCACCAGCGCCGTCCCCAGGTGCAACCACATGCGCGCAAACAGGCTGTCGGCGCGCTGGTTCAGCAGGCGCTCCAGGTCCACAATACCCACCGCCCAGGCATCGCGCAGCGCGCCCAGCACCAGGGCCTCCTGCACACCCACCTCTGCCACTGTCAGGCGCGACTCGCCCGATGCGATGCCCTGCAGCAAGGCCTGAAAGCCCTCCTGCGCCGCCTTGAGCGCCTCGCGCTGGCGCACCAGCGCGGCCCGCATCTCGGGCGAGCCTGCAATGAAGGCCTGGTTGTAGTCCGACTCGATGCCCAGCATCACCGCATCCAGCCGCCCCACCAGCGTCAGCAGCTCGGACGACCACTGCGACCCGCGCCGCGATGGCGCCGCGTTCAGGAAGCTGACGGTGTCATGCACCGCCTGCAGCAACTCGGGAAACCGCAGCACCACCAGCGACATCACGTAGTAGCTGTCCAGGTCCGGGTCCAGGATCAGGTTGGACTGGTTGCCCACCGTGGTGAGCAGCTCACGCCCCTCGCGCAGCAACTGGCTGCGCTGCCGGGTGAGCGTCTGCGGATCGACGGTGGGCGAGCCCCCCGGGGGCAGCCCCGCCAGTTGCTGCAGCGCCACGCCAAACCGCTGGGCGACATCGGCGGTGCGCAGTTGCTCGTCGTGGGCCGCACGCACGGCCTCCAGCCGGGTGAGCACATCGGCCACCAGCGGCGGCTGCTGCGACGCGTCCAGAAACTGCCCCATCAGCCCGTCGCGCACCACCGCCGCATAGGTCGTGCCCACCACTTCCTTGCGCGTGAAGTCGATCGCCAGGTACTTTTCGTGGATCAGGATGCTGGAGACGTAGATCACCGCCGTCAGGTCCAGCAGATAGATGAGCATGAGCTTGCGGCCCACACTGAGCCGACCCAGCCAACCCGATACGCGGTGCATGAATGCCATGGTGTCTGCGGCGGGGCCGCCCGGGCGGATGGCCAGGGCTCCCCACCGGTGAATAGGAGTGTTACAACATGAAGCAACTTCCGCGCCATTGCGTTGCAGCCCGCCCGAAATCGTCCCGCCGGGCACTCCGCCCCCATGGAGACACCCGTCCATTGCGCCACGCGCGTGGATAAAGGCTATAATCTCCGGCTTTGCTGGCAATACCCCGTCGGCCAATACTAGTTAGAGACGGGGACAACCGCTGTGCATGGCTTTTGGGCGCGATCTTCCCGAAAACCCTCTGACGGCACACTTTTGGAAAACATTAGCTAATGACCACCATCCGCGTAAAAGAAAACGAGCCCTTCGACGTTGCACTGCGGCGCTTCAAGCGCACCATCGAAAAGCTGGGCCTGCTGACCGACCTGCGCGCTCGCGAGTTCTACGAAAAGCCCACTGCTGAGCGCAAGCGCAAGAAGGCTGCTGCCGTCAAGCGCCACTACAAGCGCGTTCGCAGCATGCAGCTGCCCAAGAAGCTGTACTGATCGCAGCCGGCCCAGGCCGACGCACAACCCGCGCTAGGGACGCCAAGCGCGGGTTTTTTGTTTTTCAGGATTTGCACAAAGCCACTTCAGCGTCGTTGTGCCGCCTTGCCGTAGCTGAACTACTGTCTGCGGCGACACGCCTAGCCGAAGTGGCTTTGTGCAAATCCTGTCGCTCACCTTTAGGAGATCACCATGAGCCTGAAAGCCCAAATCACTGAAGACATGAAAACCGCCATGCGCGCCAAGGACTCGGAGCGCCTGGGCACCATCCGCCTGCTGCAGGCGGCCATGAAGCAAAAGGAAGTGGACGAGCGCGTGGAGCTGGACGATGCGGCCATCGTCGCCATCGTGGACAAGCTCATCAAGCAGCGCAAGGACAGCATCGCCGCCTTCGAGGGCGCAGGCCGCCAGGACCTGGCTGACAAGGAAAAGTCTGAAATGGTGGTGCTGCAAGCCTACCTGCCAGAGCGCATGTCGGCCGAAGAAACGCTGGCCGCCGTGAAGGCCATCGTGGCCGAAGTGGGCGCCTCGGGCCCCGGCGACATGGGCAAGGTGATGGGCGTGGTCAAGACCCGCCTGGCCGGCAAGGCCGACATGGGCCAGGTGTCTGCCGC
>VFQM010001472.1_pt1 | contig 20503 bp, 14 predicted proteins | sample 3512391 | NCBI WGS metagenome assembly VFQM01 (sample SAMN10412369, study PRJNA504923) | tailings metagenome | isolation source: Replicate 1 from Balatoc abandoned mine | place: Philippines | reverse complement strand
TATGGAAGGGCCATCGCTCAACGGATAAAAGGTACTCTGGGGATAACAGGCTGATACCGCCCAAGAGTTCATATCGACGGCGGTGTTTGGCACCTCGATGTCGGCTCATCACATCCTGGGGCTGAAGTCGGTCCCAAGGGTATGGCTGTTCGCCATTTAAAGTGGTACGCGAGCTGGGTTTAGAACGTCGTGAGACAGTTCGGTCCCTATCTGCCGTGGACGTTTGAGATTTGAGAGGGGCTGACCTTAGTACGAGAGGACCGGGTTGGACGAACCTCTGGTGTTCCGGTTGTCACGCCAGTGGCATTGCCGGGTAGCTACGTTCGGAAGAGATAACCGCTGAAAGCATCTAAGCGGGAAACTTGCCTCAAGATGAGATCTCACTGGAGCCTTGAGCTCCCTAAAGGGCCGTCGAAGACTACGACGTTGATAGGCTGGGTGTGTAAGCGTTGTGAGGCGTTGAGCTAACCAGTACTAATTGCCCGTGAGGCTTGACCATATAACACCCAAACAATTTGGCTGTTAGACGGTTGAAGTCGACAAACCGAAAATTTGCCTGAACACGCAATACCAAGACATCACATACCCAATTCGCTGTAGCGCCTCAAAACGATACAGCAACAAAATTGCTTGACGACCATAGAGCGTTGGAACCACCTGATCCCTTCCCGAACTCAGAAGTGAAACGACGCATCGCCGATGGTAGTGTGGGGCTTCCCCATGTGAGAGTAGGTCATCGTCAAGCACCTATACGAAACCCCAGCTTCGAAAGAGGCTGGGGTTTCTTCTTTGTGCGCGGGAAAAAGCTGCCAGGCTGACTTTCGGAAATATCCGGCCTACTAAAAAGCCACCCGTAGGTGGCTTTTTAGTTTGTTCAGCGTTTCAGCTGGGGCTGGGTAAGTTCTCGCGACGCTTGATGTACTTCCAGTCTGCTTCGTCGATGTAGATACCCGCAGGGCCGCTGCCGGCCTCGAGGTCAATGGCCACGTGCGCGCACACCTGCGGCTTGACCGAAGCGAGGATTGGTACGAAGCCCAGTTGCAGGCTGGTTTCAATCAGGGCCTGTTGGTTACGTTCATCAATGTCGGCTGCCTCGTCGAGATAGTAGGGCAGGCGTACCTTGCCGGCCTGCTCGCGATCCATGAGGTGCAGCAGCAGATACATATTGGTCAGCGCCTTGATGGTCATGGTCGTGCCGTTCGACGCCGCACCATCGATATCGGTATGGATGATCGGTTGTCCCCCCATCTTGGTGATCTCGAAGGCCAGTTCAAACAGATCCTTGAGACCCAGTTGGTTGCCATTCGCCGCGACCAGGCGGGCCAAGTATTCCTTGGCTTCCTCGTTGCGCGCATCCTGATCGGCTGACTGGCTGAGGTCGAAGACCGACAGGGTTTCGCCCTCCTCGTATTGCCCGGCACTGTGAATGATCTGGTCGATGTGCCGCAGGGCTTCCTTGTTGGGAGCCAGTACGATGCGGAAACTCTCCAGGTTGGAAACCTGGCGCCGGTTGATCTCGCGGTTGAACAGCGCCAACTGGTGTTCCAGATTGTCATAGTCGCTGCGGATATTGCGCAGGGTGCGGGCGATATCGGTTACTGCGGCACGTCGTGCCTTGGCTAGGGTCAGCGCTTCGTCCTGGCGGTGCTGGTAAGCATTGAGCAATAGTTGCAGGCGTCGCTCGGGATCGTCTTCGCTGTCGAACTTGGCTACGCCTTTGAGGCGCACCTGGGCATACAGCGCTTCGATCTGCCCGTCGATGCGCTGCAACGCCTGCCAGCTGTCCTGGTAGTCGTTGAGCAGCGGCAGCAGGTTGTCCAGGCTGTCATCCAGCGCGTCCATGCAGGGCTGGCCGAAAGGCAGGTTGGCGGGTAGTAACTGGCGGCGCCGCAGGGCGTCATCCAGCGTGCGCTGTTTGGCTTCCATGTCGGCCAGCTGGCGGTTGACCAGCTGCAGTTTGGCGGCCAGTTGTTGAACGCGCTCGGTGAAGCTGTCGCTGTGCCGCTGGCATTCGTCCTGTGTTGCCTGCAACTGACTGAGTAGCTGCAGTTTGTCTTCTTCTTCAGCCGCCAGTGTTTCCAGTCGACGGTAATCTTCCAGCGCCTTCTGGGCATCCAGTACCGCCTGGTAGAGCTGCTCGGCCTGAGTCTTGCTGGCCGCGCGATCGGTGGCCACGGCCTGTTGTGCCTTGAGCTGCTTGAGTTCGCGCTCCAGGCGATCCTTCTGGTCGCGCAAGGCGGCACGGTCAGCCAGTGCCTGCAGTGCCGGAGGTTCGATGCTGGACAGGTCGATGGTCAGCCCAGGGGCCTGGAAGTGCTCGCCCTTGAAGTGCGCCAGGATGGCTTCCAGTGTCGGAATCCAGGCCTCGCCCTCGGTCTGAATGCCTTTTTCACCAACCGGCAAGCTGAACAGCTGACCATTGAACAGGCGCATCAGACGATCGACATCGGCCTGCGAGAACTCTTCGCGCAGGCGTGCGTAGCTGTTGTTGTCCGCGTGATCGAGCTGTTGGCGAACCGCTTTGAGGCGTTGCTGCAGGTCGCGTAGGCGTTCTTCGATGTCGCTGGTGGAAAACTGGCGGGCCTGGGCCAGCGCGCCGGCCAGTTCGTCATGCGCGTCCTTGGCCGCCAGCAACTGCTCTTCCAGTGGCCTGGCATCCTCCAGCAAGGCAAAGCGATGCTTGAGCACGGCCAGTTCGCCCAGCCAGCGTTGCAGTTCGCTGATCTCGCGCTGCAGGCGCAGTAGTTCAGCGGTGCCGTGGCGTTGTTCTTGTTGCAGGCCGTCCTGTTCGCGCTGGTAGTGTTCGGCCTGGATCAGCAGCTCTTCGCGGCGGGCACCGGCATAGTCCTGCCAACTGCCGAGCAGGTTGTCGAGCAGTGGCGACAGGCGATGCAGCCGGCCGCGCAGGATTTCACGCTGTGCCACGCCGCTGGCCAGTGCTTCGATCAGCGGCGCGGCATTGACCAGTGCCTGGTAGTCCTGCTCCATGCGGCGCACGTCGCGGAATGCCTCTTCGGTGGCGGCGATATAGTCGACGCTGCCGGAGCGCAGACTGTGCTCGAAGGCATCGAGGAACAGCTGCTTGAGCTTCGCCGCGGTAATCTCGCGCATATGCAGCAGGTTGATGAACAGTGCGCGGAAGGTCTTCAGGCTTTGTTCGCTGGTCGAGCGCAGAGGGATCAGTGTCAGGTCCAGCGGTATGCTGGTATGCCCGCCGACCAGCAGTCGGCGCAGCTCCTCGGGCTTGATTTCATAAGCCTTGAGGCCGTGCTGCTCAAGGTTGGCGAACAATTCGCGTTGGCGCAGGCAGGTACCGTCTTTCTGGTAGTGGGCCAGATCCAGAGCGCCCTGGTAGGCGAAGAACTGGTGGCCAAAGCCCCCCCCGGGACCGCGACCGGCTACGCCGATGACATGCGGGCCGTGGGGCAGGGCGACTTCCACGAGGATGTAGCTGGTGTCTGCGGCAAAGTAGAACTTGCGCGATTGCTCCAGGCTGTACTTGCCGAAGCTCATGTCCGACATGCGGGCCAGGATGGGGAACTGCAAGGCGTTGATCGAAGCCGACTTGCCCAAGTTGTTGGCCCCGTACACCGACAACGGGTGCTCCAGCGGGAAGATCCCCAGGCTGTAGCCGGCGGTATTCAGCAGGGCAAAACGGCGAATGCCATAGCTTTCCTGGCTCATTGCAAGTCCTCCTGAGCCGCACGCTCCGCGGCGATGGCGCGGGCCAATTGCTGTTCTTCGTCGTCATCCTCAGCGGCGCTGGCGGATTCGCTGTCGTCGCCCAGTGCCGGGGTGGGCAAGGGCAGATGGCTGTGCAGGCTGGCCGCCAGGTCGCGATCCTGCTGCACGGCCAGGCACACATCGAGAAAGCGGTGCATGGGCGCCAGGAAGCGATACACCCCCTGTTCTTCGCTGGCGAAGCCCAGCTGGGTGAGGCGGCGCATGATTTTCTCTTCCAGTTCGTCCTGGCTGGCGACTTCGGCCTGGACGAACAGGTCGCTGTATTTGTCCAGCAGGCCGGGCAGTTCATCGCGGCCCAGGCTGCCGCCATCCAGCACGCTCAGGGGATCGCGCCCCTGGTCGGCAAGATGTTCGACGAGGATGAAGGTGAACAGCGCCAGGCGTTGTGCGGTCTTGTTGACCTGGGCGCCCATCTGTTCCGGGACGAAGTAATAGAAGCCGCGGCTGTCGCACACCAGCTCGAAGCCCTGTGCCTTGAACAGTGCGCGATAGGCGTCCTGCAGGTTGTTCAGCTGGGCATACAGCTCGGCATCGCGGCGGCTGATGTGGCCACCCTTGAGCAGCTCGCGGAAGATCGCCGCCAGCAGGGTCATTTCTTTGAGGTCGATGATCATGCGTGGGCCTCACAGACAGAGGGCGGTTGTGCGGAATGGCTGCCAGCACCAGCCACTGCAAGAAAGGACAGACCGCTCATGCTTGGCGTCCTGTCAGGGCATAGGAACTCAGGCTGACCTGATGTTCGCGGGTCAGGTAGTCGCGACGTGCCAGGCGCTCGCGCTGGAAGCGGCTGTCGCGCGACAGGCGAGAAAACCAGTAGAGCAGCTCGTCGGTGGCACCCTCGGGCTCCTGATCGAGCAGCCATTGCATCAGGTCCGGCAGTGGCAGGGCCTGCTCGCAACGCTCGATCATCTCCCGCGCAGTCAGTGGCGCCCGGCTGGGCATGTGGCGACGTGTCCCGCCTGCCCGCGGGAAATGCGCCGGTTTGGCTTCAAAGCGCGCCAGCGCGTAGACATAGGCTTCCACCTGGTTGGCCGTGCCGAGGAAGATGCTTTGCGGACGGCTGAACAGCGGCAGCGCAGCTTGTGGGACGCCGTCCAGGCCCTTGCGGCGGATGGCCGCCAGAGCCAGCGCGGCGCCGCGGGTCACGGCATTGTGACGGCGCGCTTCTTCACGCAGCGGCAGGAGCAGCTCGCGGGCGCGGCGCAGCGTCAGTTGCGCGGTGGTCTGCATGTCGAGAATGCGTGCGTGGGTGCGTAGCAGCAGGTCGTCATCGACCAGTTGTCCCAGGCGCTGCTGCTCGCCGAGCAGGTGCAGCAGGACCTGTTCGGCGCGTCGCACGCCCTGCTCGAACGCGCCGTCGGCTGCCACCAGCTGGATCATTGGCTCGACGTACTCGTCCCAGGTGGCCAGCACTTCGGCGTAGCGTTGGCGCAGGGGAATCTGCCGGTCCGAGGTCTTGGCGCGCTCGGCCACGCCAACCAGCGCCTGCTCATCGTTGGCGAGCTTCTTCAGCACGTCACGCACACGCATGTCGAGCAGGCGCAACTGGCGGGCGAGGTCCTGGCTGTCGCGTTGCGCGAAGGCCTCCTGGATATGCCCGGCCAGGCGTTCCAGGTGGCGCAGGTAGGCTTCGATTTCCAGGCACAGGCCAAGCCGGTGTTCACGGCGCAGGTAGGCGAGGAAGTCGTGAATCTGCGCGTTCAGCTCAAAGCGGTTGGGGCTCTTGGCCACGGGCACCAGGATGTCCAGGCGGATCCACTGGTCAAGCAGGGCGGTGATTTCCGCCGCATCGGCCGTGCCGCGTTGAGCGGCCAGTTGGGCGCGCAGTTCGACCAGACTGAGCGTGCCGCTGTCAAAGCGTTCGCACAGTGGGTCGAGCAGCGACCAGTGTTCGGCAAGGGCGCGTAGCACGCGCTTGGGGTCAATCATGGCGGGCTGTCTGGGCTGTCCATAATGGGCGCGCATTGTACTGCAGGGACCCGCGCGGTCGTGGAAAAACTCGACAGATCGGTGCTGCCGTGGATTGTCACAATGCAGCCATGCAGACGCTACATGCTGGCCAACAAATGACGAAAGGGTCACGAATACCCTTTCGATCCTGGCCGCGCATAGGCACAATTCGCCTCCGCTTTTCGGGGTGGGGACGCGGTGCCCCAGGTGGCCGGACCAAGAGGGGCCAGAAGATGCTCAAGACGCCTTACTATCTGATCGACAAGCAGAAGCTGCTGGGCAACCTGCAGAAGATTGCCTATGTGCGCGAGCACTCCGGGGCCAAGGCCCTGCTAGCACTCAAGTGCTTCGCCACCTGGTCGGTGTTCGACCTGATGGAACAGTACATGGACGGCACCACCTCCAGCTCGCTGTATGAGCTCAAGCTGGGTCGGCAGAAGTTCGCCGGTGAGACGCATGCCTACAGCGTGGCCTGGGCGGATGACGAAATCCCCGAGATGCTGGAAAACTGCGACAAGATCATTTTCAACACCATCAGCCAGCTGGAGCGTTTCGACGCAGCGACCGCCGGGGCCATTCGTGGCTTGCGCGTCAACCCACAGGTAAGCAGCTCCGACTACCTGCTGGCTGACCCGGCGCGCCCGTTCAGCCGCCTCGGCGAGTGGGACCCGGTGAAGGTCGAGGCGGTGATCGGCAAGATCTCCGGCTTCATGTTCCACAACAACTGCGAGAATGGTCGTTTCGAGCTGTTCGACGAAATGCTCGGGGTGATCGAAGCGCGCTTTGGCCACCTGCTGCACCAAGTCGAGTGGGTCAGCCTGGGCGGCGGCATCCATTTCACCGGCGAAGGCTATCCGCTGGAACAGTTCTGTGCGCGACTCAAGGCGTTCTCCGAGAAGTACGCCGTGCAGGTTTACCTGGAGCCGGGCGAGGCAGCCATCACGCAGAGCGCGTCGCTGGAAGTGACGGTGCTCGACACCCTCTACAACGGCAAACACCTGGCCGTGGTGGACAGCTCGATCGAGGCGCACATGCTCGACCTGCTGATCTACCGACTGAATGCAAAGATGGCGCCTTGTGCCGGCGAGTACACCTACATGGTGTGCGGCAAGTCCTGCCTGGCCGGCGACATCTTCGGGGAGTACCAATTCGATCGTCCGCTGGCCATCGGCGATCGCCTGTCGTTCATTGATGCGGCGGGGTACACCATGGTCAAGAAAAACTGGTTTAACGGACTCAAGATGCCGGCGATCGCCGTGCGCCAGCTCGACGGCAGCGTCGAAGTGGTTCGCGAGTTTGGTTTTGACGACTACCTGCAGAGCCTGTCCTGACGGCCTGCGATTGGGGGAGCTAAATTGAAGAAAAACGTTCTGATCATCGGTGCGGGAGGTGTGGCCAAGGTTGTGGCCCATAAATGTGCACAACACAATGATGAGCTGGGCCAGATCGCCATTGCCTCGCGCAATGTCGAGAAGTGCCGGGCGATCATCGACAGCGTGACGGCCAAGGGCAGCCTCAAGCAGCCGGCCGAGCTCAAGGCCTATGCCCTGAACGCGCTGGATATCGAGGCGACCAAGGCGCTGATCCGCGAGACCCACTCGCAGATCGTCATCAACGTCGGCTCGGCCTTCCTCAACATGTCGGTGCTGCGCGCCTGCATGGATACCGGTGCGGCGTATCTCGATACCGCGATCCACGAAGAACCGGGGAAAATCTGTGAAACCCCGCCGTGGTACGGCAACTACGAGTGGAAGCACCTGGCCGAATGCCGGGAGAAGGGCGTCACCGCCATTCTCGGCGTGGGCTTCGATCCGGGCGTAGTCAACGCCTGGGCGGCGCTGGCGGCTAAGCAGCATTTCGATCAGATCGACTCGATCGACATCCTCGACGTCAATGCCGGCTCGCACGGCAAGTACTTCGCCACCAATTTCGACCCGGAAATCAACTTCCGCGAGTTCACCGGGCAGGTGTGGAGCTGGCAGAACCGCCAGTGGACCAGCAACAGCATGTTCGAGGTGAAGCGGACTGATGACCTGCCGGTGGTCGGCGTGCAGAACCTGTACATGACCGGGCATGACGAGGTGCACTCGCTGTCCAAGCACCTCGATGTGCCGAACATCCGTTTCTGGATGAGTTTTGGTGATCACTACATCAACGTCTTCAGCGTGCTGAAGAACCTTGGCCTGCTCTCCGAGCAGCCGGTGAAAACCGCCGAGGGTGTCGAAGTGGTGCCGCTCAAGGTGGTCAAGGCCGTGCTGCCCGATCCGGCTTCACTGGCGCCGGGCTACAGCGGCAAGACCTGCATTGCCGACCTGGTCAAAGGCCGCAAGGATGGCCAGGCGCGCGAGGTGCTGATCTACAACGTCGCCGACCACGCCGAAGCCTATGCCGAGACCGACAGTCAGGGCATTTCCTATACCGCCGGTGTGCCACCGGTCGCTGCCGCGCGGCTGATTGCCCGTGGTGACTGGGACGCCGGGCAGATGGTCAACGTCGAACAGCTGCCGCCGGAGCCCTTCCTGCACCTGCTGGATGAAATGGGGCTGCCGACCCGCATCAAGGATGAACAGGGCGACCGTCCCTGGAATCAATAAGGGCGTATCCGCTCGTCAGCCATCAGCAAAAGCCCTGCGGTCTTGGCCGTGGGGCTTTTTGCTGTCTGCCATGCGCCAGCGTGCAGCTGCTCCTTCCCGCCCGCGGTATTTCACGCGACAATCACTCGTATAAGGGCCCACCCGGCACGCGTGGGTTGAGATAGCCGTGAGGAGTTTTCCATGAGCAGCAATGATCGCGTCATCATCTTCGACACCACGCTGCGCGATGGCGAGCAGAGCCCTGGCGCGTCGATGACCAAGGAAGAAAAGCTGCGCATTGCCCGGGCCCTCGAACGCCTGCGTGTGGATGTCATCGAGGCGGGTTTTGCGATTGCCAGTCCCGGTGATTTCGAAGCGGTCAAACTGATCGCCGACAGCATCAAGGACAGCACCGTGTGCAGCCTGTCGCGGGCTGTCGATGCCGATATCGAGCGCGCCGCCGAGGCGCTGCGCGGGGCCAATTCCGGGCGTATCCACACCTTCATTGCCACCAGCCCGATCCACATGCAGTACAAGCTGCGCATGCAGCCCGATCAGGTGGTCGAGCAGGCGGTGCGTGCAGTGAAGAAGGCGCGCAACCTGTGCAGCGACGTGGAGTTTTCCTGCGAGGACGCCGGGCGCTCGGAGATCGACTTCCTCTGCCGCATCATCGAGGCAGCCATCGACGCCGGCGCACGCACCATCAACATCCCGGACACCGTCGGCTACGCCATCCCGCACCAGTACGCCGACACCATCCGCCAGCTGCTGGAACGCATCCCTAATGCCGACCAGGCGGTGTTCTCCGTGCACTGCCACAATGACCTCGGCTTGGCCGTGGCCAACTCGCTGGCTGCGGTGGTCGCTGGTGCGCGCCAGGTCGAGTGCACCATCAACGGCCTAGGCGAGCGCGCTGGTAACGCCGCGCTGGAAGAAATCGTCATGGCCATCAAGACCCGCCAGGACCTGCTCAAGGTGCATACGCGCATCGAGACCGAGCATATCCTCGCCGCCTCGCGTCTGGTTTCCGGCATCACCGGGTTTCCGGTACAGCCGAACAAGGCCATCGTCGGCGCCAATGCCTTCGCCCACGAGTCGGGTATCCACCAGGATGGCGTGCTCAAGCACCGCGAAACCTACGAGATCATGTCGGCGCAGTCGGTGGGCTGGAACACCAACAAAATGGTCATGGGCAAGCACTCCGGACGTGCGGCGTTCCGTGCCCGCCTGGAAGAGCTGGGTATCGAGCTGGCCGGCGAAGCGGAGCTGAACGCGGCCTTTGCGCGCTTCAAGGAGCTGGCCGACAAGAAACACGAGATCTTCGACGAAGACCTGCAGGCGCTGGTCAGCGACGCGCTGGCCGAGGAAGCGCCGGAGCACTTCAAGCTGGTGACCCTGGAAGTGGCCAGCAAGACCGGCGAGGTGCCCCAGGCGCAGATCGTGGTCAGCGTAGCAGGGCAGGAGCAGCGTGCCACGGCGCAGGGCTCAGGGCCGGTAGATGCCGCCTTCAAGGCCATCGAGTCGATCGCCCATTCCGAGGCCAGCCTGCAGCTCTATTCGGTTAACGCCATCACCCAGGGTACCGACTCGCAGGGTGAAGTGACGGTGCGTCTGGAGAAGGGCGGGCGCATCGTCAATGGCAACGGCGCCGACACCGATATCCTGGTGGCATCGGCCAAGGCCTACATCAATGCGCTGAACCTGATGCAGGCCGGAGCCCCCAAGGCCCATCCGCAAGCGGCTGACGTGTGATCGAAGAAAGCCGTCGTCGTGCCTACCTGAGCGCCATGCAGGTCGACTGCTGGCTGCCGCGCCTGTCGCTGCCGTTTGCCGCGCCCTCGCGCCCGGACTGCCTGGCCGAAGTGGTTGCCGCACCCAGCCTGACGCCGCCGCGCCCGGCCAGTGCCGCGCCCGCGCCGAGCACAGCACCGGCCGAGCCGGCGCTGCCCGGAGAAGTACTGGCGCGCCTGCCGTTGCGGCGTCCGGCGCCCGTTGCCCGTGCGCCACTGGAAACCCCGGATAGTCCGCCCGAGGTGCCGGTCGAGCCCGTCGCCCGTCCGGTTACTCCGCGTTTTACCCTGCAGTTGTACCGCGCCGGCGCTTGCCTGCTGCTGGTTGAATTGCCGACCGGTGAGCCGTTTCAGCGGCGCGATCCCTCCTACCTGCTGCTCAAGGACCTGCTGCGCGCTGCCGGTCTGCCGGACAGCCCGCAACTGCTTGGCGAACCGCTGCGCTGGCCGTTGCTCAATAGCCGTGATTTCGACCAGGGCCCGCAGGCGGCGCGTGCGGTGATCGAGGACCTGCTGTACGCCCAGCGCGAGCGTGGCGAGCAGTGGGCCTGCCTGTGGTTGCTCGGCCTGCCGGCACTGCGCTATGCCGCGGGAGCGGATAGCCAGGATTACCTGCGCGAGCTGGACCTGGCGCAGCTGGGGCGTGCCTGGGCGCTGCCGGGGCTGGAGTTGCTGATCGACGAACCGCAGCGCAAGGCTGCGCTGTGGCAGGCCATGCAGGGTGTGCAGGCACGCTGGAGGGATGATGAGCGAGGTTGAATTCAGCCCCATGCAGGCCGCCGATCTGGATACGGTGGTGGTCATCGAACAGGCGGCCTTCTCGCATCCCTGGTCGCGTGCCCTGTTTGCCGACGCGCTGAACAGTTACCAGTGCTGGGTGATGCGTGTGGACGGCGAGCAGGTCGGCCATGCGGTGTTGCAGATGATCCTCGATGAGGCGCACCTGCTGAATATCACCGTGGCGCCGGCCTGGCAGGGGCGTGGCCTGGGGTTGCGGCTGTTGCAGCAGATCATGCAGGAGGCCGGGCGCCAGGGAGCATGCGAGTGTTTCCTGGAGGTGCGCGCGAGTAATCAGCAGGCCTACCGGTTGTACGAGCGCTATGGCTTCAATGAAGTTGGCCGGCGTCGTGACTACTACCCGGCCGCCCAGGGCGGGCGCGAGGATGCTCTGCTGATGGTTTGCACCCTGCTCGACTGATGCGCCACTGTGACCCTTGCCGGGTCAGGCCAGTCCAACCGGGCCACGCACTGAGAATGACAGCCCCGCCGGGAGAGCTGACGGATGAATGAGCTGCAACACCTGTTCGACAACAATGCACGCTGGGCCGAAGCGATCAAGGAGGAGGACCCGCAGTTCTTCGCCAAGCTGGCCCAGCAACAGCTGCCGGAATACCTGTGGATTGGCTGTTCGGATGCCCGCGTGCCGGCCAACGAGATCGTCGGCTTGCTGCCGGGTGATCTGTTCGTGCACCGCAACGTCGCCAACGTGGTGCTGCATACCGATCTCAACTGCCTGTCGGTGATCCAGTACGCGGTGGACGTGCTCAAGGTCAAACATATCCTGGTGACCGGTCACTACGGTTGCGGCGGTGTGCGGGCGGCGATGCAGGACACCCAGTTCGGCCTGATCGATGGCTGGCTGCGCAGCATTCGCGACCTCTGCTACGAGCAGCGCGAGCACCTGGCGCAGTTCGCCTGCGAGGAGGAACGTGTCGACCGGCTGTGTGAGCTCAACGTGATCCAGCAGGTGGCCAATGTCAGCCATACCAGCATCGTGCAGAACGCCTGGCATCGCGGCCAGTCGCTGGCCGTGCATGGCTGCATCTACGGTATCCGCGATGGTCGCTGGAAGAACCTGAATGTCACGGTCAGCAGCCTGGAGCAGGTGCCGCCACAATACCGTCTGCGCTCGCCTGTTCGTGTGACATGACCCGCCCGCTGCTGTGGGCCTGGCTGGGTCTGGCCCTGGCCAGCCTGTGCTGGGCGGGCAATGCCCTGGTAGCTCGTGCCTTTGCCGGGGATATTCCGCCGTTCAGCCTGGGTTTCTGGCGTTGGGCGCTGGCCCTGGGCTTGTTGTTGCCGCTGGCTGGAGCCTCGCTGTGGCGACATCGTCAGCTGCTGCGCCGCGCGGGCTGGCGCCTGTGGCTGGCCGCGCTGCTGGCCATCACCACCTTCAACAGCCTGCTGTACAGCGCCGCGCATAGCACGGCGGCGATCAATATCACCCTGCTGAGTACCTGTTTGCCGCTGGCGACCTTTCTCATGGCCGGCCTGTTGCTCGGCGAGTGGCCGCCGCGGCGTGCCTGGTTGGGGTTGTTACTGGCGTTCGCCGGGTTGCTCTGGCTGCTTTCGCGGGGGCAGTTGAGCTTGCTCTGGCAGTTGTCCTTCAGTCGCGGTGATCTGCTCATGCTGCTGGCCACCCTCGACTGGGCGCTTTACTCGGTGCTGCTGCGCCGCTGGCAAGGCTATTTCCAGGTGCCGCCGCTGACCCTGCTGACGGCCCTGGTGCTGCTCGGCCTGCCATTGCAGGCACCGCTCTACCTGTATGAGTTGAGCCAGGGGCTGCGTTTCGCGCCAAGCTCGGGCAACCTGCTGGCGATTGCCTACACCGCCGCCTGTGCCTCGGTGCTCGCCTACTTCCTGTGGAACCAGGGCGTGCGTGTGCTGGGCGCTGCACGTGCGGCGATGAGCAATTACCTGATGCCGGTGTTTGCCGCGCTGCTCGGCAGCCTGTGGCTGGATGAGCAGCTGCAGCATTACCACTGGAGTGGGACGGCGCTGATTTTCAGTGGCCTGCTGCTGGCCGGGCGCGGTACAGGCTTCAATGCGCCGCGCGTGCCGCCAGCCGCCACGGCTGGGGCGCCTGGCCGCTCCAGCGTTTGAACGCGCGGGAAAACGCAGTCTCGTTGGCATAGCCGAGGTGCAGGGCCAGGTCGGTGATCGACTGGTTGGATTGACGCAACTGCTGCCGTGCTTCGGCATAGCGCACTTCATCGAGCAGCCGGCGAAAGTTCAGGCCCTGCGCGTGCAGCGCCTGTTGCAGGCTGCGTGGGTGCTTGTCGAGCAGACGGGCAACCACCGGCAGGCTGGCTTCGCCAGTGGAGAGAATCGACTGCAGGACGAAACGAATCCGTGTGGCCAGGTCATCGACCAGTTGATGACGCTGGGCATATTGCTGCAGTAGGTGGGATTTCAGCTGCTGACGTTGCTCCAGAGGTCGCAGGGTGGCGGTCGCCGGATCTGCGATGAGCGCAGTGAGCGGTTGCTCGAACAGCACCGGGCAGTTGAAGAAGTGCTGGTAGTCGCTCGGCTGCCCCTGGCAGGCGTGGCGGATGAGAAGCTGGCGCAGTTGCCACTGCTCGCCAAACAGGCTCTGCATGGAACGATGTACCACGCCCAGCCCCAGTTCGAGCAGCTGCCGCTGGTCGACGTTTTCCTGCAATTGCAGGCGGTATTCCACCTGCAGATGCTGGCGGTCCAGCCTGGCCTGCAGAGCTATGCCCTGGGCGTGCAGGTGCACGTACTGCTGGGTGAGCTTGAGGACATCGGCAAAACTCTCGGCCTGGGCGAGCAGCAGGCCGAAGGGGCCCAGCACCAGGTAGTCGTGGTATTCGCTGAGTTGCAGGCCGAAGCTCGGACACTCGGCCTGTGCCGCGGCGAGGCTGAGAACCTGGGCGAAGCGCGCATAGGGCAGGTAAAGATCCTGGCGACGCAGCAGCAGTGGGTCGAGCTGGCACTGTTGCAGCAGCGCATGGGGATTCAGCCCATGTTGTCGACACAGGCTGTCGAAACCAATGAATACGGCACTGCGGGCTATCTGGGTCATCGCGGCGTGTGGCTCGGCGTGCGGTGCTCCAGCGTGCCTGGGTGTTCGTAAAATGTCAGCCTTTGCTTCGTAAAATGTCAGGCTGCATGACGGTTCTCTGCCTATTCTCTGCGCAGCAACAGGAGAAGCGGTCATGTCGAGCAAGCAATACCACTGTGACACCCTGGTTATCGGTGCCGGCCTGGCCGGTATTGCCACGGCCCTGGAGTTGCTGGATCTGGGGCGTAGCGTGCTGTTGGTGGATGGCGCGCCGCGCAGTCAGTGCGGTGGGCAGGCCAATGATGCCTTTGGCGGATTGCTGCTGTGCGACACCCCGGAGCAGCGGCGCAACGGCGTACATGACTCGCCGCAGTTGTTGCTGGATGACTGGCTGCGCAGCGCTGCTTTTGCCGAGGAAGACCTGTGGGGGCAGCGCTGGGCGGCGGCCTACGCCGAGTACAACCGGGCGGACATCTACGACTGGCTGCGTGCGCGGGGCATTAGCTTCTTTCCGGCGGTGCAGTGGGTGGAACGGGGCAATCACGGCGATGGCAATTCGTTGCCGCGCTATCACGTGGCCTGGGGCTGTGGACGTGGCATTGTCCAGCCGCTGGTGCGGCAGCTCTTCGAACACTCCGCGGCTGAGCGCCTGCGCAGCCTGTTCGAACACCGCGTGGAGCGCCTGCTGCAACACAACGGGACGATTGTCGGCTGCCAGGGGCGCGGCCCGGACGGTGACTTCAGCGTGGCGGCCGAGCAGGTAGTGTTGTGCAGTGGCGGCATCAACGGCAACCTGGAAGTGGTGCGGCGTCACTGGGACCCGCTCTACGGACCCTGCCCGGACAACCTGCTCAACGGCACCGATCCGCGTGCCGACGGTGCTTTGCATGGCGAAGTGCAGCGCCTGGGCGGCCAGGTAGTGCGGCTGGGGCAGATGTGGAACTACGCCGCCGGCATTGCCCACCCGCAACCGCGCTTCCCGGCGCATGGCATCAGTCTGATCCCGGCACGTTCGGCGCTCTGGCTGGATGCCAGTGGCCGGCGCATCGGCCCGCAGCCGCTGGTGACCGGCTTCGATACCCATGACCTGTGCAAACGGATTGGCCATCTGCCCGGGCAGTACGGTTGGCAACTGCTCAATTGGCGGATTGCCATCAAGGAACTGGCGGTATCCGGTACCGATGCCAATCCGTTGTTCCGTGACCGCAAGCTGTTGCGTCTGCTCTGGCAGACCCTGACGGGCAATCAGGCGCTGGTGCGCGAGTTGATCGACACCTGTGCGGATGTGCTGGCCGCCGACAGCCTGGAGGCGCTGGCTGCACAGATGGCCGAGCTGGCCGGCGACGGGCGACTGGACCTGGCGGCCATGCGTGCTGATATCCAGCGCTACGATGCCATGCTGGCGCGGGGCCCGGCGCTGCACAATGATGAACAGTTGCGCCGCCTGCAGCAGTTGCGGCAATGGCGCAGTGACCGCCTGCGTACTTGCCGCTTCCAGGCGATCCTCGATCCCAAGGCCGGACCGCTGATCGCCATCCGTACCCGGCTGATCAGCCGCAAGAGCATGGGTGGCATGCTGACCGACCTGCAGTCGCGGGTGCTCGATGCCCAGGGCCAGCCAATCCGCGGGCTGTATGCCGCTGGCGAGGCCGCGGGGTTTGGCGGCGGTGGCATCAGCGGTATCCGTTCGCTGGAAGGCACCTTTCTCTCCAACTGCATCTTCAACGGCCGGCGAGCGGCGCAAGCCATCGCCAACCGTCCGACACAATAATGACAAGCGAGGACCGACCCATGAAGAAAACCGGCGCAGCACTGGCGCGCTTTGCCCTGGAGCAACTGGGCGTCAGCCACACCTTCGGCATTCCGGGGGTGCACAACACTGAGCTGTATGACGAGCTGAACGCCTCGCCACACATCCAGCCGGTGCTGGTCGCCCACGAGTGCGGGGCGGCCTTCATGGCCGACGCCTTCAGCCGCACCGGGCAGCGTATCGGCACGCTGGTGATCGTCCCGGCAGCCGGGGTGACGCATGCGGCCAGCGGCATCGGTGAGGCGGGGCTGGATGGCATTCCCATGCTGATCATTTCCGGTGGTATCCATAGCGAGAATGGCCGGCAGTACCAGTTGCACGATATCGACCAGCATGCCCTGCTCAAGCCGATCACCAAGGCGACCTTTCGCATTCTCAGCCATGCCGAGGTGATTCCCACGCTATACGAGGCCTACCGCATCGCCACAGGTGGCGAACCGGGGCCGGTGTTTGTCGAACTGCCCTACAACATCGGCAATTTCCTCGGCGAGGTTGAGGACATGCCGTTGTTCCAGCCGGCGCCTCCGGCAGCGGTGGCCGACCAGCAGACCCTCCGCGAGATGGCCCGGCAACTGGTTGCGGCGCGTCATCCCGGGCTGTTTCTCGGCTGGGGGGCAATGGCTGCCCAGCGCGAACTGATCGAGCTGGCCGAATGGCTGGGCGCGCCGGTCTGTACCACCCTGCAGGGCTTGAGTGCGTTCCCGGCCAACCATCCCCTGCATGTCGGCATGGGCTTCGGCGCCTATGCCGTGCCCGCTGCCGAGCAGGCCTTCGCGGCATGTGACTGCCTGCTGGCGGTAGGCACCCGCTTCTCGGAAATCCCCACCGGCAGTTACAGCATGCCGGTGCCGGAACAGTTGCTGCACATCGACATCAACCCGCAGGTGTTCAATGCCAACTTCCCCGCCAGCCTGTGCCTGGCAGGTGATGCTGCGCTGATTATTCCCGCCCTGCTCGGTGAAGTGCGCGCGTTGCTCGGCCAGCCGCGCAGCAGCAGCCTGCCGGCGCAGATTGCCCGTGACAAGGCCGCCTACCTGCAGCAGTGGCTGCAGCACGACAGCGGCAGCCGGGTCAATCCGGCCGTGTTCTGTCAGGCCCTGCGCGCACAGCTGGCCGATGATGCGCTGGTGGTGGCCGATGATGGCAATCACACCTTCCTGCTTGCCGAGCTGCTGCCTATCCACGGTCCGCGCGGCTTCATTTCGCCCAGTGACTTCAATGCGATGGGCTACTGCGTGCCGGCCGTCATCGGTGCCAAGCTGGCCAATCCACAGCGACAGGTCGTTGGGGTGGTGGGCGATGGTGCGCTGCGCATGACCGGACTGGAGCTGGTCACCGCCAGTAGTCTGCAGCTAGGCGTGCCGCTGTTTGTGTTCAACGACGGCGAGCTGTCGCAGATCGCCCAGGCCCAGGAAATCCCCTACAACCGCAAGACCTGCACGGTGCTCAAGCCGCTCAACCTGGCCGCGCTGGCCGAAGCCACCGGTGCGGCCTTCCTGAGTATCGAAAGCAATGCCGAGTGTGCCGCCGGTATCGCTCAGGCCATGCAGCTGGCCGAGGCCGGGCAGCCGGTTCTGGTGGATGTTCGCATCGACTACAGCAAGCGCACGCGCTTTACCGAAGGCGTGGTCAAGGCCACCCTCAAGCGCTTCACGCCGCGCGATAAGGTACGGGTGATCGGCCGCGCACTGTGGCGCCGCGTGACCGGCTAGACCGAGGTACAGCCACCCCGTCACGGCAGGGTGACGGGGTGGCTGTACGGGTTCCTGCAGGCCAATAAAAAAGGGGCTTACCTTGCGGTAAGCCCCTTTCAATATGGTAGCAACGAGTGGACTTGAACCACCGACCCCAGCATTATGAATGCCGTGCTCTAACCAACTGAGCTACGTTGCCATTTGTGGCGCGCATTATTCTCTTGCTCTTGTGCGCTGTCAACCTTGGCGGGCAAATTTTTTTCTTTGTGCATTCAGTCGCTTAGCGATGCTCATTGAGAGCGCATAGTGGGTGCGGTATAGCGCCGCACAAACTCTTTCTTGACCAGGGTCAAGGGCAGTCTAGGGTTAGTCGGTAACCATGCACGCATCTTAACGGGTAAGTCAGAATTCTCATGTTCAGCCACGGGCGAGTCGGTACAGGGTTGCAGCTATCCATAAGATGGCTGTTGGTGTGGGGGCTGGTGCTGGCGGGGATGCAGCAGGCCCTTGCGGATCCACCGGGCGCGCTAGAGCGTGAGCGGATGCTGGTTGCCTTCCCGGCGCTGACCAGTATCTCCGAGCCTGCGGGCGAGTTTGCCGTACGTACCCTCAAGGCTGGGGAGGACGTACTGGGCTACGCCTTTCAGAGTAAGTCGGTGATCGATTTGCCGGCTTATTCGGGTAAGCCGATCAATATGCAGGTGGTGCTGGATCCTCAGGGGATCATCCAGGATGCCTATGTGCTTGAGCACCATGAGCCGATCCTGTTGACCGGTATTCCCGAGTCGAAACTGCATGAGTTCTCTGCCAAGTACACCGGCATCGGTGTCAACCAGCGCGTGGTGGTGGGGCGTTCCAGTGATCCCAATGCGGTGACTGTGGATGCGGTGACGGGGGCTACGGTCACTGTCATGGTGCTCAGCGAGACGGTGATGCGTGCCGCACATAAGGTGGCAGTGTCGCTGGGACTGGTCGAGGCGCATGCCGCGATCAAGAGCAAGCCGGCCACGATTCGCCAGGCTGTCTACAGCCCCAGCGATTGGACAACCCTGACCGGCAATGGGGCGATTCGCCGGCTGCTGCTGACCCGTGGGCAGATCGACCAGGCCTTTGTTGGCAGTGAGGCCGAAGGTATTGATGAAGCAAGTGCCGAGCAGAAAGATGACACCTTCATCGATCTGTATGTGGCGCATCTCAATGCTCCGACCATCGGGCGCAATCTGCTTGGCGACAGCCAGTACGACTACCTGATGGGGCAGTTGAAAGAGGGTGAGCAGGCCATCGCGGTACTTGGCAATGGGCTGTATTCCTTCAAGGGCTCGGGTTATGTGCGTGGTGGGATTTTCGACCGCGTACAACTGCGCCAGTTTGGTGACCTGATCAGTTTCCGCGATCTCGATTTTCAGCGTCTGGATGATGTCTATCTGGACGGCATGCCGGCGTTTGCCGAGAAAGCAATTTTCATCGTGCGCAACCAGTATGCCTTCGATCCGGGGTCGGACTGGACGCTGGAGCTGTTGGTGCGTCGTCAGACCGGTCCTGTGGATGGCGTGTTCACCAGCTTCGAGATGCCCTACCTGCTGCCCGAGGCGTATTTCGAGCGCCCGCCGCTGACCGCCGAGGAACTGGCCGCCATCGAGGAAGCCAACCGTCCGCTGTGGGTCAACATCTGGTACCAGAAGAGCTTCCAGATCGGCGTGATCCTCGCCGCCCTGGGCCTGCTGACCATCATCCTGTTCATGCAGGACAAGTTCGCCCAGCACCCCAACTTCCTCAAGAAGCTGCGCCACGGCTACCTGATCTTCACCGTGGTGTTCATCGGCTGGTATGCCCTGGGGCAGCTCTCGGTGGTCAACGTGCTGACCTTCGTCCACGCGCTGGTGCAGGACTTCCGCTGGGAGCTGTTCCTCACCGACCCGGTGATCTTCATCCTCTGGGTGTTCACCGCCGCGAGCATCCTGCTCTGGGGCCGGGGCGTATTCTGCGGCTGGCTGTGCCCCTTCGGCGCCCTGCAGGAGTTGATCAACGAAGCCGCGCGCTGGCTGAAGATTCCTCAGTACGACGTGCCCTTTGCCGTGCACGAGCGGCTCTGGGCGATCAAATACATCGTCCTGCTGGTGCTGTTCGGCATCTCCCTGGAGTCGATGATGCTGGCCGAGAAGGCCGCCGAGGTGGAGCCGTTCAAGACCGCCATCACACTGAAGTTCGACCGTCAGTGGTGGTTCGTCGCCTACGCGGTGTTCCTGCTGGTGATCAACATCTTCACCCGCAAGGTCTACTGCCGCTACGTCTGCCCGCTGGGCGCGGGCCTGGCGATCACCGGTCGCTTCCGCCTGTTCGACTGGCTCAAGCGGCGCAAGGAATGCGGCAACCCCTGTCAGATCTGTGCCAACGAATGCGAAGTGCAGGCGATTCATCCGGATGGGCATATCAACCACAACGAATGCCATTACTGCCTGGACTGCCAGATGACCTATCACAACGAGAACAAGTGCCCGCCGTTGGTGAACAAGAACAAGCGCAAGCAGCGTGACAAGAAGGCCCCGGCCGGGCCGCAAATGATTCCTGTAGTAGAAGTGGTGGAACCCTGAGCGTCGTCTGCCGACGAGCCGCTCGGAACTGATCGTCTGACCGTTTGTAAACGATAAGGAGCAACACCCCATGAGTGACAAGAGCAAGAACACCCCCGAAACGCTGGAGAAGGGTGGCCTGAGCCGCCGCGGCTTCCTCGGCGCCAGTGCCGTGACCGGTGCGGCGGTTGCCGCCACCGCCCTCGGTAGCGCGGTCATGACCCGTGAATCCTGGGCCCAGGCCGTGAGTGATGCCCAGAAAAAGGCGATGGCAAAAATCCATGTAGGCCCAGGTGAGCTGGATACCTACTACGGCTTCTGGTCCGGTGGTCATCAGGGTGAAGTACGGGTGCTGGGCATCCCGTCCATGCGCGAGATCATGCGCATTCCGGTATTCAACCTTGACCCGGCCACCGGGTACGGTCTGACCAACGAAAGTAAACGGATCCTGGGCGACAGTGCCAAATGGATGATCGGTGACTGCCACCACCCGCACCTGTCGCTGACCGACGGCAAGCATGACGGCAAGTACCTGTTCATCAACGACAAGGCCTGCAGCCGCGTCGC
>VFQM010001469.1_pt1 | contig 20558 bp, 22 predicted proteins | sample 3512391 | NCBI WGS metagenome assembly VFQM01 (sample SAMN10412369, study PRJNA504923) | tailings metagenome | isolation source: Replicate 1 from Balatoc abandoned mine | place: Philippines | reverse complement strand
CGGCCGGCTTCCGCGGCACCTGGGAGGTCGTCGAGACCACGACCAAGCGCTTCGTGATCCACGAACCCGCGTCGGGCTGAGCCTCGGTCACGTCGCGCGCCACCCCCGGCGCGCGCTAGCATCGGCCCCACATCGAAAGGGGAGTTCCGATGTCCTACCTGCTCAAGGTCCTGCGCCAGGTGATCGTGGCGGGGCTGGTCCTGCTCGCGCTGTCGGCGCTCGTCGTCACGGTGATCCGTTTCCTGTCCGACACCGACGAGGCCCGCGCCGCCATCGCGCGCATGGAGGTGCCGCCGACGCCGGCCGACGGCGACAACGCCATGGCCTGGATCGCCTTCCCCGACCAGCGCATCCCCGACGCGGAGCTCCCGTCGGCGCTGGCCGATGACGTCGCCGCCTACGCGGCGTGGCACGAAAGCGGCGCCGAACGCCTGGCGGGGCTCGCGGACCCGGTGACCGGTTTCCCCGACGCCGCGAAGTTCGGCGACCCGGACGATGCCGTCGACACCTACCGCTCGCCGATCCCGGCGCGCTACCCGGCGCGCCCGCGCGTGGACGTGCCCGATGCCGCCTGCAGCCTGCGCGAAGCCGGCTGCCTGGCCAAGGTCGCCGCCGATCCCGGCGCCGTGCGCGCCTGGCTCGACGCCGATGCCGAACGCCTGGCCCTCGCCGCGCGCTCCCTGCGCGCCGAACACGTGCGTTATCCCTACGCCCCGGGCCTGGATTCGCCGATGCCGGCCTTCCAGTCCTGGCGCATGCCGCTGAACGCCGTGGCGCTGCAGGCCGCGGAGGGTGATGCCGCCGGCGCGCTGGCGCAAGGCTGCACCCTGCTGGCCAACGCACGCCGGCTCGGCGCCGGCGCCGACACGCTGATCGCCAAGCTCGTGTCGCTGGCGCTGGCGGACGGCGCCGCGTCGCTGGTGCTCGACCTCGTGCGTGCCCGGCCCGGCCAGCCCCTGCCGGCGGAATGCGGCGCCGCGCTCGCGCCCGTGGACGTCGCGCAGTACGAAGCCTGCGAGGCGCTGCGCTTCGAGTACCGCATGAACGTCGACCTGGGCCTGCAGCTGCAGCAAGGCCTGCGCACCAGCTGGAACCCGGCCAGGCTCGTGCAGGGCTGGCTCTTCCACGACGTCGGCATGCAGCGCCGCTGGACCGCGCAGGGCCTCGGCGACGCCTGTGCCGACGACTATCGCGCCGGCCTCGCCCGCGGCGAGGTCGCGCCCACGCAGGTGCCGGTCAGCGGCTTCGACGACCCGGCCTGCTACGGCGCCGTCGTCACCTGCATCCTCACCCACATCGCCGCACCCGCCTACGGCGACTACCAGGTGCGCATGCTCGACCACGCCGCCAAGCACCGCCTGCTGGTCGCGCTGGCGAAGCAGGCCGCGGAGGGCGGCGACGATGCGGCACTGCTGGCCACGGCGTCCTCGCCCGGTTATGCGCTCGCGCGCGAGGGCGACGACTGGGTGCTCACGCTCCGGCAACCCCGCGCCGGCGAGGACGCAGGCTTCCGGGTCGCCGCATCATCGACGCCGGTGCCCGCGTCCCCGTCGGCGGAGGGCGCGGGCGCGGCCACGGAGTAGGCCGCGCCCCCGCGCGGTCGCGCTCAGCCCGCCGGCGCGTCCGCCGGGATGACGTGGGCGCGGATGGCCTTGAAACGCCAGGTGCCGTCTTCCTTGACCAGCACCGTGTGGTTGACGAAGCGGCGCAGCAGCACCGGCTCGCCGTCGGGCCCGACGCGCTCGAGGCGCACCTGGCCGTCGGCCACCACCACGCCCGGCGCGACTTCGTTGAGCGCGGTCAGTTCGGTGGTGTGGCGCAGGTGCGGCTCGCGCGCGGCGAAGGAACGGCTGAAGTAGGCCAGCACGCCCTCGCGGCCGAGCGCATGCGGGCCGCTGCCCAGGCGCAGGTCGGCGTCGTCGGCGAACATCGCGGCCAGGCGGTTCGCGTCGGCCGCGTTCCAGTAGGCATCACTCTCTTTCGCCAGCGCCTCGAGCACCTGGCGTTCGGCGGCCGGCACGTCGGCGCATTCGCCTTCGCAGGGGAAGAAGATGCCGGCGAACATCAGCAGGCTGGTCCAGAACAGTTTCAGCATCGGGGCGGTCCATCGGTGCCGCGCGGGCGGCGAGGGTGGCCATGCTGCCGGTGCGCGGCGCGAGCGTCAGGCGATTTGCGGCGGGAGGTGGCGCGCTCGCGCCAGGACGTTTTCCGAGGGGTTCGCGGGGCCGTCGCAGGCCTTCGCCCGGGCCCACGCCGGCGCGGCGCGCGCGGCGCCGGGCGAAACCCCCGCTTGTTAGCACGCTTCCCGCGAGCGTTCCAGAGCGCAGCCCCGGGTCAACCATGTCCGCGACCCGCCTCCCCCCTTGCCAGGAGATCCGCATGAACGCCGTTCCGATGGATGTGTCGCCGACCGTCCCCGTTTCCCGCGCCGCTCCGGTCACCGGGCTCGTGCTGGCGATCAGCCTGGGCCTGCTGCTGGGCCTGGCGGTGCAGGGCGGCCTGCTGCTGGTGCTCGCGGCCCGGGACGAACTGCCGCAGTCCGCGCGCCTGTTCGCCGATGCCGCCCAGCTGATGAGCGGGACCCTGCTGGCCTGCATCGCGCTGGTGGCCAGCCGCGCCGCCGGGCGCGCGCATCCCGCGCTGGCCCTGCTGCCGGGCCTGCTGCTGATGCCGGTGGCGGTGGTCGGCGCCCGCGCGCTGCAGATCGAAACCCTGGCCGCGCTCACCGGCGCCGACATCCACGGCGCCCTGCCCTGGGCCGCGGCGGCCGTGCAGGGCGTGGCCTTCGCGCTGCTCGGCGGCCTGCTGTGCCTGCTGGCGCGGCAGCGCGCCGGCGGCTTCGCCCAGGCGCTGGCCGGCGCGGGCATCGGTGCGCTCGCCTGCGCGGCCCTCGGGCCCTGGCTCCCGGACGGCGCGGCGACGGTGCCGGAGGTCGTCACCGGCATCGCCGTGCCGGCCGGCGCCGCGTCGGTGGCTTTCCTCGTCGGACGGCTCGCGCACGATCCCGCCTGAAACACGGCGCGCGGGCCGGCGCTTCGGCTCCGGCCCCGGGTTCACTATGCTGCGGGCATGTCCGCCCCGATGCCGCCCAGCGCCGACCAGCTCGCCACGCCCCTGGCCTGGGCCGATGGCGAGGGCGTGCTGCAGGGCTGCAACCCCGCCTTCGCCAGCTGGCTGGGCATCAGCGCGCGGCGCCTGCAGGGCACGGCGCTGGTCGGGCTCGATGCCGAAGGCGGGCGCCTGGCCGACCTGCTGCCGCGCCTGCCCGCCAGCGGCGAAGCGGTGCGCGTGCGCCGCGCGCGCCTGGCCTTCCCCGGCGCCGCCGAGCACTTCGCCGACCTGTGGGTCGCGCGCGACGACGCCGGCGGCCTGCGCATCGAGGCGCACCCGGCCGATGAATTCCCCGGCGAGGACCCGGCCACCGCGCTGCCCGCCGCGCTGTCGGCCGCGCTGAAAGGCCTGGCGCACGAGATCCGCAACCCGCTGGCCGGCATGAAGGGCGCCGCGCAACTGCTGGCCCGCCGCGTCGAGGGCGAGGACGCGCGCGAACTCGTCTCGCTCATCGGCAGCGAGGTCGACCGCCTCGCCGGCCTGGTCGACCGGCTGATGAACCCGGCGCCGCCGCGCGCCTTCGCGCCCACCAACATCCACGCCGTGCTCGAGCGCGTGCGCCAGCTGGCCGAGGCCGAGGCCGGCTGGTCGGTGAAGCTGGTGCGTGATTTCGATCCGTCGCTGCCGGAGTTCCCCGGCGACGCCGACCGCCTCGTGCAGGCGCTGTGGAACCTGGTGCGCAACGCGCTCGAATCCGGCGCCTCCACCGTGCAACTGCGCACGCGCGCCGAGCACCACGTGCTGATCGGCGACAGCGCGCACCGCCTCGCCCTGCGCGTCGAGATCGCCGACGACGGCCGCGGCGTGCCCGAGGACCTGGCCGAACGCATCTTCCTGCCCCTGGTCAGCGGCCGCGCCGAAGGCACCGGCCTGGGCCTGCCCCTGGCCCAGCAGGTCGCGCGCGAGCACGGCGGCTCGCTGGGCTATCGTTCGCGGCCGGGGCACACCGTGTTCACCCTGCTGTTGCCCGTACCCGAGACTGGAGACGCTTCGGAATGAATTCGCCCGCCCCCACCCGCTCCGCCTTCGTCACCGTCATCGGCTGGGTCTTCCTGGTCCTGTCCGTGGGCAGCCTGCTGATCGGGCTGCTGCAGGCCCTGGTGATGCACACGATCTTCCCGCCCGGCATGTTCGACCAGCTCGCCCGGCAGTCGCCGGCGCCGCCGATGCCGCCGGTGTTCGCCTGGGTCTTCGACAACATGGCGTGGCTGATGGTCGCCGGGATCGTGCAGAGCGCGGTCAAGGCCACCGCCTCGGCCGGCCTGCTGCTGCGGCGGAACTGGGCGCGGCTGCTGTTCATCGCGCTCAAGGTGCTGGCGATCATCACCACGATCGGCAGCACGGTCTTCCAGATCCTGATGTTCCAGGCCATGCGCGAGCAGTTCCCCTCGCACCCCGCCGGCGGGCCGGGCCATTTCCCGGACTTCGGCCCGATGTTCGTCGGCATGGGCGTGTTCGCCGGTGCGATCGCGCTGGCGTTCTGCGGGCTCTACGTCTGGATCATCCTCAAGCTGCGTTCGCCGGCCATCGTCGCCGAGTTCCGGCGCTGAGGCGCGTGCGGCTCAGGCCGCGTAGCTGAAGTCCCACTGCGTGTCGCCGCGGCGCCAGAGTGCGCGGCCGGGCTGCACGGCCAGCCACCAGGTCTGGGTCGCGCCCACCGGCCGCGCCGCATCGAAGCCATCGGGCCGCAGCAGGGCGGTGCAGGCGCCGGTCGCGGGGTCGCGCACCGAGGCGTAGCGGATCGCGCCGACGCCGGCCTCGCGGCAGGCGCGGGCCAGGGCCTGGGTGGCGCCGTAGTCGCCGGGCGCGGTCCAGTGCACGGCGTCCCGCGCCAGAGGTGCGCGCATGAGGTCGATGGCGGAGGTGGCGATCGCGGCCTGGAAGGCGGTGTGCGCCACCGGTTCGAGCCGGTCCAGGCCCGCGGCGTCGGCGAGGAAGCGGCTTCGCCAGTAGCCGAGTTCGGCGCAGGCCGTGCGCAACGCGTCGGCGCCGTAGAACACGCCCGGTTCGCCCGCCGCGCGGAACCGCGAGCCGCGCGGCAGCGGCGGATAGCGGAAGGGCGTGGCCAGCAGGTAGTGCAGCCCGTGCGCGGCCGCCGGCAGCGGTGGCTTGGCGGCCTCGAGCAGCTGTTCGAGCAGGCGCTGTTCCTCCGGCCCGTCCACCAGCTTCATGGTCGAGGCTTCGTGCTGGGCCTCGACCACGCGCCAGGCCTTGCCGCGCCAGGCGCGGGCCTCAGCCGCGAGCGCGGTGGGCGTCCAGGTAGTCGGTGACATGCACGAGGCCGCGGGGCGTGAGGATGAGGTCGCGCGGGCGGCCGTTGAGGCCGGCGTTCTCGCCGTCGAGCCAGGCGCGCGCCGCGGCCTCGCCGCCGACGATCGAATCGAGCGAGCGGAACAGCCGCACCAGCAGCAGGGCCAGTTCGCCGGGCTTGCTGGCCGGGTCGAGCTGGAAGCTGCCCTGGAACAGGCGCGTCACCGAGGCCTGGCTCAGGCCGAGCACGCGGCCGAGCGCGGTCTTGCTCAGGCCCAGGTGGCCGGCGGCGCGGATCACCGCCTTGGCCAGCACGGCGGCGGGTTCGGGGGCGGCCTGGCGGGGCAGGGCACGGGGCATGGCGTCCTCCTTTCTGGTGAAAGAATGCTCCCGCGGACTTGCATTGGCAAGGCGGCGACGGCGTCGCCGCGGGCCCGGGAACGCCCGCCGCCCGGGCCCTGCTTGCCGGCCCCGGGGTCGCTGTGCATACTGTGCATATCACAGAAGCACAGTGCATCCATGGACCCGACCCTGTTCCTTTCCGCCAGCGACCCGCGGCCGATGTACCAGCAGATCGTCGACCAGGTCACCGCCAAGGTGATCGCCGGCGACTGGGCCCCCGGCCAGGCCCTGCCCTCGATCCGCGAGCTCGCCGCCGCCAGCCAGGTCAGCGTGATCACGGTGCGGCGGGCCTACGAGGAGCTCGAGCGCGCCGGCGTCATCGCCACGCGCCAGGGCAAGGGCTCGGTGGTCGCCGAACGCGAGCGCCTGCCGACCCTGCTCATGCACGAGGAGCTGCACCGCCAGCTCGCCGCCCTGCTGGCCTGCGCCGCGCGCCTGGGCCTGACCCGCGGGGACCTGCACCGCCTGCTCGACGACGCCGGCGAACCCGCCACCCGCGACGCCGCGGCCGCCCCCGCCACCGCTTCCACCGCGCCCACGGCCGACGCCGTGGCCACCCCCGCCCGAGGATCCACCCGATGACCCCCGCGTTCACCGTCTCCGGCCTGTGCAAGCGCTACCCGCACTTCGCGCTCGAGGACATCACGCTGCAGCTGCCCGAAGGCCAGGTGATGGGCCTGGTCGGGGTGAACGGCGCCGGCAAGACCACCCTGCTGCGCCTGCTCACCGGCCTGGCCGCCGCCGACGCCGGCGAGGCGCGCGTGCTCGGCCACCGCCTGCCCGAGGGCCAGGTGGCCGCCAAGCGCGACATGGGCTTCGCCTCCGAGGACATGCGGCTCTACCGCGGCCAGAGCCTGCGCTGGCACATGGACCTGGTGCGCGCGATCTACCCCGGCTGGGACGAGGCCTACGCCGCGCAGCTGCTGCGCCGCTTCGACCTGCGCCCGGAACAGGCCATCGGCGGCTACTCGCACGGCCAGCGCGTGAAGGCGCTGCTGCTGCTGTGCCTGGCGCGCCACCCGCGCCTGCTGCTGCTCGACGAACCAACCACCGGCCTGGATCCGGTGGCGCGCATCGAGGTGCTCGAGGCCCTGGCCGACGTGCTGCGCGACGAGCGCCGCAGCGTGCTGTTCTCCTCGCACAACACCCACGACGTCGAGCAGATGGCCGACACCATCACCTTCCTGCACCAGGGCCGCCTGGTGGACTCGGCCGACAAGCACGACTTCCTCGAGCGCTGGCGCCGCATCGTCTGCCAGGGCGAACTGCCGCCGTCGATCGCCACCTGGCCCGAGATCGCCAGCGCCCGCGCCAACGGCAGCCTGGTCGAGATCAAGGCCCGCGCCTGGCACGAGGACCTGCCCATGCGCCTGGCCGCCGAGGGCCTGCACGTGCAGCGCGCCGACCCGATGGCGCTGGAGGACATCTTCATCACCGCTGTCCGCAACGGAGCCGTGGCATGAGCCTCAACCTTCCCCTCGTGCGCCTGCTGGTCGCCAAGGACTGGCAGCTGTTCCAGAAGCAGCTGGCCGCCTACGTGCTGGGCGGCATCGTCGCCCTGTGCTTCATCGGCCTGGCCAGGCCCTGGGCCTTCTACGTCGGCTCGCTGATGCTGCTGATCGTGATGGTCGCGGCGGCCTGCTTCGCCATCTCCACCTCGCTGATCGTCGAACGCAAGGAACACACGCTGGCCTTCGTGATGAGCCTGCCGGTCTCGCCGCTGGACTTCACCGTGGCCAAGCTGCTGGGCAACCTGCTCACCTTCGGCGTGCCCTTCCTGCTGATCCTGGGCGGCGCGCTGGGCGTGGTGCTGTTCACGCCGTTGCCCGACGGCCTGTTCGTGTACGCGCTGCTGATCTTCGCCTGGCTGCTGTTCGGCTACGCGATCTCGCTGTCGGTGGCGATGTCGGTGGAGTCCGAGGGCTGGGCCACCTTCGCGATGATCGGCTCGATGGTGCTGGTGAACCCCTACATCATGGGCCTGTCGCAGCTGCCGGACGTGAGCCGGCACATCGAGAAGGACGCCATCCACTTCAGCCCGACCGCGCTGCTGATCCTGGGCACGCTGGTGGCGCTGTCGGTGGCGCTGATCGCGGCCACCACCTGGTGGCACGCGCGCAAGCCGGCGTTCTACTGAGCCATGGCCACGGACGACGCGCCGCGGGTGGCGGACGTGCCCGGCGCCGTGCGCGCGGACACGCGCCTGCACTGGGCCGACCACCTGCGCGCGCTCGCCATGCTGGCCGGCGTGGCCTTCCACGCGGCGCTGGCCTACAGCCCGCTGATGGCCGGCTTCTTCCCCACCGCCGACCGCCAGAACAGCGCCGTCGTGGACGTGCTGGCCTGGGGCCTGCACCTGGTGCGCATGCCGCTGTTCTTCCTGGTCTCGGGCTTCTTCGCGGCCTGGGTGCTGGACACGCGCGGCGGCGCGGCGCTGGCGCGCCAGCGCGTGCGGCGCGTGCTGCTGCCCTTCCTGGTGGCCTGGCCGCTGGTGTTCGTCGCGCTCTCGGCCGGCGTCGTCTGGGCCGCGCAACACGTGCAGCACCCGTCGGCCCTGCTGGCGATGGTGCGCGAGTGGATGCAGCAGCCGGATCCGCCGCGGCCGCCGCCGGGCACGATGCACCTGTGGTTCCTCTATTACCTGCTGCTGTTCGGCGTGCTGCACTGGGTGCTGCGCACGCTGGAGCTGGGCCGCCTGGCCGCCGCCTGGCTGGCGCAGTCGCCGGGCTGGCTGCTGCTGGGCCTGCCGCTGCTGCTGTGGCCGGCGCTGGCCTCGGTCAGCGCGCCGCACCCGGCGCCGGAAAGCGTCGTGCCGCAGTTCTGGGCGGTGCTGTTCTACGGCGCCTTCTTCGCCCTGGGCACGCAGCTGCAGGCGCGGCCGGACTGGCTGCTGCGCGCGCGCCGGCACGCCGCCTGGCTGCTGCCGGCTTGCGTCGTGGGCTACCTCGCCTTCCTGTGGCGCCTGGGCGTGGAGCTGCCGCAGGCGGCCGCGGCCGCCGCCCCTCCGGTCGCCAGCGCCGGCCTGGCCGTGATCGAGGCCTGCCTGGCGGTCTGGGGCACCGTGCTGTGCCTGCTCGCGGGCCGGCGCTGGCTGGACCGACCGAGTCCGGTGCTGCGCTACCTCGCCCAGGCCTCGTACTGGACCTACCTGTTGCACCTGCCCCTGCTGTTCGCGGTGCAGTACCTGCTGATGGACCTGGACTGGCCCTGGCCGCTGAAGTTCGCCGTCGCGCTGGCCGCCACGCTGGCCGGCTGCCTGGCCAGCTACCAGCTGCTGGTGCGGCATACACCGCTGCGGCGCTTCGTGGGCTGAGCCGCGCCGGACGCCGGGAGGAACCCCGGGCCAGGTGAATCCAAACCGCCGCCTGCCCGCATCCAAGCCCCCGAAGCGCTGGTTTCCCGGCGCACCCCGGAGCCGGGACATGACGAAGATGGATGCAGTACGAAAGGCCCTGCTGGCGCTGGCCGCCCTGGGCATGCTGGCGCTGGCGGCGGGCTGTGACGCGGCCCCGGCCACGGAGCCGACGGCCGCCACCGCGCCGTCGGAACACCTGTTGCAGGCGCAGGCCGCCCATTTCTGGCAGGCCGTCGCCGCACCGGCGGAGCAGCGCCCGGCGCTGCTCGACCGCCATTTCAGTGCCGGCATCCGCGAACGCAACGGCGATGCCGGCCTGCTCGAAAGCCTGGCCATGGTGTCCGACGCCCTGGGCGCGGACGTGGCGAGCCTGCCCGCACCGCAGGTCGTGCAGGACGCGAACGGCCCGACCGGCGAACTGCGCTACACGCTGCCCAGCGGCCGGCGCCTGTCGCTGACCCTGGGCGTGACCGGTGGCGACGCGCCGCGCATCGACCGCTACGGCCTGCGTCCGCTGCCGCCGGAGGTGGAGGCCGTGGCGCCGGCGCAGCTGCCCGCGGTGATCGCCGCCCACGTCAAGGCGGAATTCGAGGCCGGCCGCTTCGCCGGCGCCGTGCTGGTGGCCCGCGGCGACACCCTCATCCACGGCGAGGCCATCGGCCTGGCCGATCGCGGCAGCGGCCGCCCGATCACCCTGGACACGCCGATCAACCTCGGCTCGATCAACAAGATGTTCACCGGCATCGCCATCGCCCAGCTGCAGGCGCAGGGCAAGCTGGACTGGCAGGACACCGTGGGCAAGCACCTGCCGGATTTCCCGAACGCGGCCATCCGCGACCGCGTGACGATCCACCAGCTGCTCACCCACACCTCGGGCGTCGGCGACTACTTCAACGCCGCGCATGACGCCCGCCGGGCCGGGCTCGACACGCAGCAGGAATTCCTGCAGCTGTTCGTGGACGCGCCGCTGCAGTTCGAACCGGGCAGCGAGCTGGCCTACAGCAACGGCGGCCCGGTCATCCTGGGCCTGGTCATCGAGGCGATCAGCGGTCGCGACTATTACGACTACATCCGCGAGAACATCTACCAGCCGGCCGGCATGGCGCATTCCGACCACTACCGCCGCGACGACACCGCCGCCGGCATCGCCCGCGGCTACCTGCGGGCCGCCGACGGCACCTGGCAGGACAACGGCGACGGACTGAGCCTGCGCGGCTCGGCGGCGGGCGGCGGTTATGCCTCCGCCAACGACCTGTGGGCCTTCTCGCGCGCCCTGGCCAGCGGCCGCCTGCTCGCGCCCGCGCAGCTCGAAACCCTGTGGACGCCGCACCAGGCGATGGGCCCGATGGCCTATGGCTACCTCGCCAGCCTCGGGGGCCAGCCCGGGCACCGCTGGATCGGCCACAACGGCGGCGCGCCGGGCATCTCGGCCGCCTTCATGCACTATCCCGACGACGGCCTGGTGCTCATCGTGCTGTCCAACCAGGACCAGGGCGCCGAGGCCATGCAGGAATGGCTGCAGGCGCAGGTGGAAGCTTCCCTTTTCGGAGTTCGCGCCCCATGACCGGAACCAATGCGATGGAAATCCTGCCCGTCCTGATCGTGCCCGCGGCGATCATGCTGCCCCCGGTGGTCATCACCGCCCTGGTGCTGCGCTACCGCCGCGTGCGCGCCGAGATGCGCTATCGCCTCCTGCTGCAGCTGGCCGAAGCCGGCGTGGCGTTGCCGGCCAGCCTGCCCGGCGAAGCCGCGCCGCAGGACTGCGACCGTCGCCGCGCGCTGGTGCTGCTGGCCGGCGGCCTCGGCCTGGCGATCACGCTGGTGGCGCTGCCGCTCGAATTCCCGCGCGGCCAGCCGGTGTCGCAGCTCTGGGGCCTGGGCATCCTGCCGGTGGCGCTGGGCCTGGGCTACCTCGCCAACTGGATGCTCAACCGCCGCGGCAGCGCGCATGGGTGATCGCGATGCGCAGGCGCGCATCGATGCGGCCCTGGTGCTCAGGGCCCAGCAACCGGACGGCGCCGGGGCCTTCGAACAACTGGTGCGACGGCACCAGGGCCTGGTGCGTGCGCAGCTGCGGCGGCTGCTCGGCGACGACCCGGCGCTGGCCGACGACCTGGCGCAGGAGGTGTTCGTGCTGGCCTGGCGCAAGCTCGACCAGTTCCGCGGCGAATCGCGCTTCGGCACCTGGCTGTACCGGATCGCCTATTCGTGTTTCCTGCAGCACCTGCGCGGCCGCGGCGGGCGCGCCCTGGACGCGGAGGCAGGGGGCGTGGACGAGGCGCCCGCGGGCGACGCCCCGGGCCCGGAGTGGGGCCTGGACCTCGAGGCCGCGATGCGCCGCCTGTCGATTCCCCAGCAGGCGGCGCTGCTGTACTGCGTGCAGCTCGACTTCACCCACGAGGAGGCGGCCGTGGTGCTGGACCTGCCGCTGGGCACCGTGAAAACGCACATCGCGCGCGGCAAGGCCCGGCTGCGCGAACTCCTGAAGGACTGGGCCCCCGGAGACCAAGGCCATGGCTGAGCACGACGACAAGACCCTCGACGCCCTGCTGCGTCGCCAGTTCCCCGGCCCCGTGGCCGACGACGGCTTCTCGGCGCGGGTGATGCAGGCCCTGCCGCCGCGCCGCCGCGCGCGGCCCTGGCTGCTGCCCGCCGCCGCCGTCGCCGGCAGCCTGCTGGCCTGGCTGTCCCTGGTGCCCTCGCCGGCCTGGCAGGCGGCCGCCCGCGAGTGGCTGGCGGGCGACCTGGGCGCGGCCTCGGCCGGCGTCGCCGTGCTGATGCTGGCGGTCACGCTGGCCAGCTGCGCCTGGTCGCTGGAGGAGGGCTGAGCCGCTTCCATTTGCACCTGATTGGTGCAAACTGCGGCCATGCCCACCGCCCCCCGCCTCTGGATCATCGACGACGACCGCGCCGTGCGCTTCGTGCTGGCCGAGGCCCTGCGCGAGGCCGGCTACGCGGTCGCCGCCTTCGAGGGCCCGCGCCCGGCCTTGGACGCCCTGGCCGACGGCGAGGTGCCCGACCTCGTGTTCACCGACGTGCGCATGCCCGGCATGGACGGCCTGGCCTTCCTCGACGCGCTCAAGGCCAAACGCCCGGGCCTGCCGGTGATCGTGATGTCCGCTTACACCGACGTGGCCAGCACCGCCGGCGCCTTCCGCGGCGGCGCGCATGAATTCCTGTCCAAGCCCTTCGACCTGGACGAAGCCGTGGCCCTGGCCGCGCGCGCGCTGCCCCAGCCCGAGGCGCCGCGCGAAGCGCCCGCGCCCGACACGAGCGGCGAACTGGTCGGCGACACGCCGGCCATGCGCGAACTCTTCCGCGCCATCGGCCGCCTGGCGCAGGCGCCGCTGTCGGTGCTCATCACCGGCGAAACCGGCACCGGCAAGGAACTGGTGGCGCGCGCCCTGCACCGCGAATCGCCGCGCGCGCGCAAGCCCTTCGTCGCGCTCAACACCGCCGCCATTCCCGCCGAGCTGCTGGAGAGCGAACTGTTCGGCCACGAAGCCGGCGCCTTCACCGGCGCGGCCAAGCGCCACGTCGGCCGCTTCGAGCAGGCCGACGGCGGCACGCTCTTCCTCGACGAGATCGGCGACATGCCCGCCGGCCTGCAGACGCGCCTGCTGCGCGTGCTGGCCGAAGGCGAGTTCTTCCGCGTCGGCGGCCGCGAACTGATCAAGGTGGACGTGCGCGTCATCGCCGCCACCCACCAGGACCTCGAGGCCAAGGTGGCCGCCGGCGCCTTCCGCGCCGACCTGCTGCACCGCCTGGACGTGGTGCGCCTGCGCCTGCCGCCGCTGCGCGAACGCAAGGCCGACCTGCCCGCGCTGGCCGCGCGTTTCCTCGCCCTCGCCGCCGCGAAGCTGGGCACGCCGCCCAAGCGCTTCCACGCCGAGGCGCTCAAGCGCCTGCAGCAGCACGACTGGCCCGGCAACGTGCGCGAACTCGAGAACCTGTGCTGGCGCCTGGCCGCACTGGCGCCGGGCGACGTCATCGGCCCACGCGACCTCGCCGCGCACCTGCGCCCGAGCGCCGCGGCATCGGCGGACTGGACCCGGCAGCTGGCCGCCGTGGTGCGTGAATCCCTGGCGCGCGGTGATGCCGCCGTGCACGCCCACCTGCGCGAACGCTTCGACCAGGTGTTGCTGGAAACCGCGCTCGAGCACACCGACGGGCACCGGCAGCAGGCGGCGGAGAAGCTGGGGCTGGGCAGGAACACCGTGACGCGCAAGCTGGGTTCGGTGCGCGGCAAGAAGAAGCGCGACTAGCGAAGGACGGACCGTGCGAAAGCTCATAACCCTGCTGTTCCTGCTTGCCTCCTTCGGCGCAGGCGCCGTCGTCATTCGCGACGATGTCCCGGATTCGAAGTACCGGATGGCGGTCTCCGACTTCCCGGCGCTGGCCGACCTGCCCGGCGAGGGCCACGGCGTGCTGATCGCGCCGCGCTGGGTCGTCACCGCCGCGCACGCGGTCAGCTGGCAGCACGCCGTGGACGTGGTGGTCGTCGGGGGCACGCCGCGCGCCGTCCGCAGACTGGTCATCCATCCCGGCTACCGCTCGCCCCCCGCGGACATGGTCGAGGCGGCGCTGGCGTCCGGGAATTGGGAGGACTTCTTCGACTTCGTCGCCGCGACCGACGACATCGCCCTCATCGAACTCGAGGCGCCGGTGGCCGATGTCGCCCCCGTGCGTCTCCACGGGGCGCCGGCGCCGGGCATGACGGCGCGCATCATCGGCCGCGGCGCCACCGGCAACGGCGTGACCGGCCACGGCCTGCACGGCCCGAACCGTACCGACCTGCGCCAGGGCTACAACATCCTGACGATCGCCGACGGTCGCTGGATCGCCTATCGTTTCGACGCGCCGCCGGCCGGCCATCCGCGGGAAGCCTCGAGCGGCAGCGGTGACAGCGGCGGCCCGATCCTCGTCGCCGTCGACGACGACTGGCAGCTCGCCGGCCTCACGGCCTGGAAGCGTGCGGACGTCGCCGGCACCGAGGTCAGGCTGGGCCGTTACGGCGAAACCAGCGTCGGCGTCCGGCTGGCGCATTACGCCGATTGGATCGACGCCACCCTGGCGAACGAGGCGAAGGCAGGCGAGCCCGGGGCGGACGCGCGCATCCAGCGCGTCGAAACCGGCCTGCCCGCCGTGACCCAGGGCGAACGCACCCTGCAGCTCCCGCTCGAACACTGGATGCAGGCCCTGGCCGTGCCGGGCGTGAGCATTGCGGTCATCGACGACGACCGCATCGTCTGGACGAAGGCCTGGGGCGTCACCACGCCGGGCCCGCAGGGAACGCCGGTCACGCCCCGCACGATCTTCCAGGCCGCCTCGATCGCCAAGCCGGTGACCGCGCTGGCGGTGCTGCGCCAGGTCGAGGCGGGAAGGATGGACCTCGACGCCGACGTCAGCCGCTACCTGCGCACCTGGACCCTGCCGCCCAGCGAGGTGCAGGCGGGCGAGAACGTCAGCCTGCGCCGCCTGCTCGCCCACGCCGGCGGCATCACGCCGGGCGGCTTCGCAGGCTACGCGCCCGGCGATGCGATGCCGGACCTCGTGCAGGTGCTCGACGGCGCCGCGCCCGCCAGCAACGCCGCGGCGCGCGTGGTGTCGAAACCCGGCGCGGAGGTGGCCTACAGCGGGCTCGGCTACACGCTGCTGCAGCTCGCGCTGCAGGACCAGCGGCAGCAGCCGTTCGAGGCGATCCTGCAGGACACCGTGCTGCGGCCGCTTGGGATGCGCGACAGCAGCTTCGAACCCTCGCTTCCCGATCCACTGCGGGCCCGCGCGGCCGCCGGCCACCTCGGCGTCGGCGCACCGGTGGAGGGCGGCTGGCGCCTGCATCCGGAGCAGGCGGCGGCGGGCCTGTGGACGACGCCCACCGACCTCGCGACCCTGGTCATCGACGTGGCGAAGGCCGCCCGCGGCGAGCGCGGCCACCTGCTCACGCCCGGCATGGCGCGCCAGATGCTGTCGCGCCAGGCCGAGGGCATGGGCCTGGGATTCGTGGTGCGCGACGTACCGTCGCACGGCTACTTCGCGCACTCCGGCGGCAACACCGGCTACTTCGCCCATGTCGAGATGCTGGCCGACACCGGCCAGGGCATCGTCATCATGAGCAACTCCGACGCCGGCCAGGCCCTGGCCCCGCTGCTGATCGCCAGCGTCGCCAAGGAATACGACTGGCCGCTGCCCGACCGCCGGCAGGTGGCGGGCGCGCGGGCCGAGCGCCTGTTCGCCCAGTACGACCGCGTGGCCAACCGCCGGATCGCGATCGACGTGGACCCGGCCATCCTGTCGCGCTACGTCGGCAAGTACGCGCTCACGCCCGAGCTGATGTTCGACATCACCCTCGTCGACGGCCAGCTGCGCGTCCGCCTCGGCGACCAGCCGCAGTTCCCGCTCTTCGCGGAATCACCCGCGAAGTTCTTCCTCGAGGTGGTGGATGCGCAGATCACCTTCCAGGTCGACGACGCGGGCCGGTCGACGGGGTTGGTGTTGCATCAGGGCGGCAGGGATCAGACGGCGGGGCGGGTTGAGTAGCGCGGTGTGGCGGGGCTGCGCTTGGTTTGCGGAGGTCCGCTTTCGACCCGAAGCGGACGTCAGGGTGGCCGAACGGAAGAGTGCCCATCTCCAGATGAAAGCGTGGCTGAAGACCGGGGGCGTCAATCGCCACCCAAGACTGGGCTAGAGTCTAGCGACTGGCCGGAGCAACCCGTTGCTCGCGTTGCAGATCTTGAGGCTTTGGTCTACTCCATGTTGTGCCACCAGGCGATTCCGAAGGAACCCCTATGCGAGCTCTTCTTCTGGTCCTGCTACTCCCGATCCACGCTGCGGCCAGCGTCTACACCTGTCCTGATGGTCGCGGCGGGAGGATTCATCAGCAAACGCCCTGCGAAGGCGGTAAAGAGGAGTTCGTCAGGTGCGTTAGGCCGGACGGAAGCAGCTATGTGCGCAAAGGCAGGACCTGCCCGGAGCGCAGAGAGCCCGTACCGCAGAAGCCGGGCATGGTCACCGACGTTACTACCGGGCAGCAGCACTTCATGGTGCCAGCTGGGGGCAATGGGATGATCGACCCCAAAACGGGGCAGCGGCACGAGCTCACCAGTCCACCACCGACGCGAGCTGTGCGAGACCAAGCAGAGCCTGTCTCGCGCGATGATGCTTGTGCGGAGGCCGCCATGAAACGCGATGCGGTCCTGTCGCATCCAAAGCGCACCGTGAATTCGATTCGGGCGGCGGAGGAAAGGTATCGCCGCATGTGTGGTGGTTGAAGCAGCTTGTCATGGCTGCTTACGGATCCCGGAGAAAACGGGCTGACTCCGACCCGAAGCGGACATTGCGGGATGGCGAAGAGCAGCGAATTCGAACCTAGGTAGGGTAGCCCGATGGAAAAAAATGGATGGCTGGTTGGGCCAGGGGGGCCAAAGGCACGCAGACCGCTCGATGGTATAGCCGAACCCTGACGTCGGCATATACGGCAGCTAGGCCGCGCGGCGCGACGCTACCCTTAACTTGTGGTTCAATTCCTCGAGTCACGGCAGTTCTGCCGGAAACCAGGGAAACAGGAGGGTGTCATGGGTGACGATGCTGAGTACCAGATGGAGCAGGATCAACTGGAGAGAAGCGAGCGAGAGTCGATGCGGCAAGCTCGTTTGGACGAAGATGCTCACCGAAATCGCATATGGAAGCAGACCGTTGAAGCCAAAGGGAATGAGAGTGCCCCGGCCAAGCCGACGGATTCCTGAGATCACAAGTGCGCCTTTGCAGTTCATTCGAGTGACGCCTTCCGCGCGGCTTAGCTCAAGGCATTAGGCCGCTCAATGCCATGCCACTCATAAATATCGCATCAGCCACGCCTGCCCAAATGCAGGCGTTTACAACCCTGGGGTGCACTCAGGCCGGTTTGTGCTTTGCAAATTGTGTCCAATTGATGAACGTCCATAGCCTCGCCAACAAGTATGTCTTGGGGCTAACTAAGGATCAGAACAATGTTGTCCATCCGCACGCATGGGTAAAGATTGGCAACGACTACATAGACCCAACCCTGCAGGCTCAGGGCCTACATACCAAGGTCAGCTATGACCTTAGGTTTGAGTTCGATCCGCACGGTTTTCTTCAGCTATTGAGATCTCATTACACTCCACGCCAGCTTCAAGGCATGGCGTCGGGCACCACACCGCTATTTCCCCCTGCTATCGATTCGAATGGAACTATTGTTTTCAAATAACACGCCGATCTGGCCTAACTACTCATCCGCGAGACCCAAGCCCAGACCTGCGCGGGCTGGTGAGTTCAGACGTTAGGCGTCGAACGCCCATCACCGTCAACGGAGATATCAAATGCGTCATTTGGCTGCATTAGAAATGGAACTCGGCAGGCGTTACGTGTTTGAGCTCGCGAGCGGCGAAGCTAGGCGCATCGCAGTCATAGGCACCGCACCAGGGAAAATCGAATTGGAAGTGGACGGCACGGTTGGGGTGTATGAGGCGCTGGGAGATGCGATCGGCGGCCCTTGTATAGGGTTCCGAAAAGATGATGCCAACGAATAAATCTCGTACGTCCTGAAAATCGGGATATCGTCGCGGTAGATGCGGTGGAGCTCAGCTTTGTCTCTTCACGCCTCAGAGCAAGAAATGAGGAGGTATTTTCCTCTCGAGCACCTGTCAGTCATGCGTGCCCACGCCGTATTGAAAGAACGCGCTTAAGTTTCTCTCCGAACAATGAACATGTGCGAGCTCCTCTAGCCCGCCCACAAGATACGCTTAACCATTCATTCAAGCCGACACCTTCGGCGCGAATTAACCAAGCGCCTCTCCTTGCCGGCGATGTCCGCTCCTGGCCGAAAGCGGACGTGCTCAAATGACCCGCGCGCCGAAGGACTTCAGCCGAGGGGCCCCCCGTCATGGCAGCGCCGGCGACTGCTTCTGAACCCGCGCTCAACCCCGCTGACGGGATCCACGAACGCCAGCTGCGTGGCCACCAGTCGCAGCGGCGCCGAAAAATCCCCGTCCTCCCGCCACGCCACCTCCGGATACAGCAGATCATTCCGGATCGCCGCCCCCAGCCCCGCCATCTGCACCCGCAGCTGGTGCTTGCGCCCGGTCACCGGCCTTAGCCGATAGTGCCAGTCCCCCTCGCCGCGCGCGATGACGTCGATGTGCGTTTCGCTGTTCGGCTCGCCGTCCACTTCCTGCATGCGGAAGAACGGCTCGCCCGGCACGATGCGGCTGCGACGCAGCAGCGGAAATTCGAGGCCCGGCAGCGGCGGCGCGATCGCCTCGTAGGTCTTTTCGATGCGCCGCTCGCGGAACAGGGCCTGGTAGGCCGCGCGCGTGGCGGGGTTCGTGGAGAACATCACCAGCCCGGCGGTGTCGCGGTCGAGGCGGTGCAGCGGCGCCAGCGTCTCGATGCCGGTGCGGCGCACCAGCCGGCCCAGCAGGGTTTCGTGCACGTACGCGCCGGTGGGCGCGACCGGCAGGAAGTGCGGCTTGTCGGCCACCAGCAGGTGCTCGTCGAGATGCAGCACGGACTCCTCGAAGGGGATGCGCGGCTCGTCGGCGACTTCGCGGTAGTAGTGGACTTCGCGACCGAGGCGGTAGGGCACGTCCGGCGCCAGCGGCTGGCCGTCGTCGCCCAGCACGCGGCCGCGCGCCATGCGGTCCAGCCACGTGTCGCGCGGCACGGCGGGGAAGCGGGCGCAGAGGCAATCGAGCACGGTCGCCCAGGGGCCCGGCGGCAGCTGCAGGGTGCTGGCGGCGAGGCCGTCGATGGCGGGCGGGCGTATGCGCGGGCCGCGGTCCGGGTCGCGGCTCATGGGGCGGCGACGCGCGCGACGGTCCACGCCACCATCGCCTCGAATCGCTCCTGGTCCAGGGCATGGCCGCGATCCACGCGCAGGTGCTCGATGAAGTCGCCACCGACGTTCGCGACCACGGCATCCGCGTCGCGCGAGTACTTGTCCTGCGTGCCCGAAACGACCATCACCGGCCGCGGCCCGATCGCGGCCAGCAGGTCGTGCGTGTCCAGCCATTGCGCCAGCCCGGGCACGGTTTCGAACAGCAGGATGCCGGTGCCCGCGCGCAGGCGCGTGCCGAAGCTGCACACCGCGCCGCTGAGGCAGGCGAAGCGCACGCGGTCATCCACCACCGCGTGGTACATGGCCGTGGTGCCGCCGAAGGAATGGCCGATCACACCCGCGCGGCGCGGGTCCACGCCGGCGACCTGGAGCAGCACGCCGAGTGCGCGCTGGGCATCGTCCAGGCCCTTGCGCATCAGCACGTCGCCGGCGAGCAGCCGGTAGCTCATGGCGTTGTAGTGCTGCAGCCAGTCGTAGGTGTCGGGTTCGGTGCCGCGCACGCCGGCGCGCCGGTCTTCGAAGGTGAGCGCGTCGGGGGCCAGTACCGCGACGCCCTGGCGGGCCAGCGCGGGGCCGAAGGCCAGGAAGGGGTCGCCGGCCAGGCCGGCCACCTCGCTCTTGCCGAAATGGAACTGGCCGTTGTGCTGGTGGTAGGCGACGACGCCGCCGACCGGCGCGCGCCCGGCCGGCAGGAACAGGAAGGCCGGGATCACGTCGCCTTCGAGGCCCGCGTATTCGATGCGTTCGCGGGTGTAGCCCTCGGCCTGCACCCCCTCGCCCCGCCGGCACGGCACCGGGACAGGGTCCGCGAGGCCGAGGCGGGTGCGAAGTTTCGATGGGAGCTCATCCATCGCCGCGAATGGTAGCGCGTGGCCGTCCGGCCTCGCCATGGTCAATCCGACGAGGTGATGTCCACGCGGGACCCGACCAGCCGGATGCATGCCCCTTGCCCGTTCGACACCTCGATGCCCTCGGCGGTGAGGGATATGCGGGCGCCCCCGGCCGAACCCAGCACGATGCCGCCCCCGGAGCCGGGGTCGTCGCTGATCCACAGCCGATGCGAGAGCGTCTGGAGCATCACGGTGAGGCCGGGCGGGAGCGGATGAACCGGAAGCGACGGGAACTCCCCTGCCCTGAAGTAGCAGCCGGACCAGATCGGAAGGTCCACGTCCCCCTTCTCGAACTCGACCCAGACGCCTGCGCCGATGGGCGGGAGGGCGAAGAAGCCCAGGCCATCTCCCGCCGCCGCGATGCAGGGCGTCGCCCAGGCCATGCGATCACCGGCGATATCCGGAACGCTCACCATGAGGCGACCCAACTGCTGCGGGTCCTGGTTGTTGATGACAACGCCGCGGTACTTCCCGAAGAAGGGTCCGACGCCCATGCCTGCCTCCGTGGAGTGGGTGGTATCCATGCGAACCGGTGGCGCGACTCAGCCGCCGCGTACCGCCGCTATCATCCGCCGCGGGCCCCCGCCATGCCACGCCGTCGCGTCCGCGGGGTCAGCCGCCCGTAACCGCAGCACGAACCCGCCCCCAGGACCGCCATGACCGACATCACCGTCCGCCCCGCCCGCGCCGACGA
>VFQM010001467.1_pt1 | contig 20575 bp, 18 predicted proteins | sample 3512391 | NCBI WGS metagenome assembly VFQM01 (sample SAMN10412369, study PRJNA504923) | tailings metagenome | isolation source: Replicate 1 from Balatoc abandoned mine | place: Philippines | reverse complement strand
CTCGCTCTATCTGGCGGGCGAAGTGCTGCGTCTGAACGACGAAGGGCCGGATTGACCTACCGCGCCGCTGACCCTGCGGAGCCCAGCGAATCATCGGCAAGTCCTGACCGCATCATCCACCAGAACAACAGGATACCGGGCACCGCTGCTGCCGTGGTCAGCAGATAAAAGCCGACATTGCCCAACCCTTCCATCAACGCACCTGCGGTGGTGCCGGTCAGGAATCGCCCGACGATGCTCGACGCCGAACTGATCAGTGCAAAATGGGCTGCGGTAAAACGCAAATCGCACAGTGCAGAGAAATAAGCGGTCACGACGACGCCGCCGATACCGCTCGCCATCGTTTCAAACGCCATGGTCGCGGCCAAACCGATATTGCTGTGTCCCGCTGCGGCCAATGCTGCAAAGCTGAGGTTGGATATGCCCATCAGGAACAGGCTGATCAGCACGGAGCGTTTCATTCCGATCTTGGCGTAAAGCACGCCACCGATGAAAATGCCGATCAAATAGCCCCAGAAACCGGTAGCCACGTCGTAAATCGCGATCTCGTCATTGCTGAAGCCAAGGTCATCGAGCAGCAAACGTAGCGTCAAATTGGCCAGCGTGTCGCCGATCTTGTGAACAAGAATGAACAGCAAAACCAGCCAAGCGCCGTTGCGGCTGAAAAATTCCACAAACGGCCCGGTAATGCCTTGCCAAACGGCAACGGCGCCCTTTCGCTGGTTGGCTTCACGATGTCGCACCGGCTCGCCGACCCACAGCATGTCAATCACCGCAGGTAATGCAAGCGCTGCACAGCTGATATAGGCCACTTCCCACCCGCTGCGCGCCGCGATGAACAGCGCCATGGCCGCTGCTCCTGCCGATCCGATGCGCCAGCCATATTGCGACATGCCCGATCCGATGCCCAATTCCTCAGGCTTCAATATCTCGATGCGCACTGCGTCGATGACGATGTCGAAAGTCGCCCCGGCAAAGCCAACCAGCACCGCACCCACAGCCATTTCAAACAGCGCGGCGAGTTCGCCCGACTGTGCCATGCCCAGCCAGATCATGAGCTGGCCGACGGGAGATTCCCCAATCTGCTTCGGATTGACCATGCCCAGGTTGACAACCGCGGCCACCACCAGCGTCGCCGCAATGACCATCCAAGACCGTCGCTGGCCGAAGCGGTGTAGCAGCGGAATGCGCACCGCGTCGACCACCCACGCCCATAGCGGCTTGAAATTATAGACCAGGAAAGCGAGCGAAAAGGCTGTGATCGATTTCTTGTCGAACCCGTCCTGCGACAGACGCGTCGTCAGCGTTGCCGCAATCATTGCATAGGGAAAGCCCGACGATATGCCGAGCAACAGCGCCGCCAGTGGCCCTTTGCGAAAATAGGGCAGAAACGCATCAACCCAAGATTTCTGCGCCTCTGCCGCTGTCGTCATTCCGTCTCACTCCCCTTCCCGCTCTGGCCTAACGCCCCGAACGGAAGGTGCAAGCCGTTATATGAACGGCAATGGAATGAGCGAGCCTACCCCACCGGGACCCAGCGCACCGCGCGCACCTTACCTGCGCCGCTATCCTGCCAGACGACTGCGACCTTGTTGCCGCCGGCGCGCCCCGCAAAATCCGTTGGCACCGCCACCTGGCATGCCGCCCCGGTGCAGCGCACGACCTGTTCGTCCAGCACGACATTGGTATAGCCAACCTTGGTCCCACCATTTTCGCCGCCGCCGATCGCGACCATGCGCTCTGAACCGATCGCCAGCAGGCGCAATTCGGTGCCTGCCGCGCCGCTGACGCTGGCCCGGCCATTGGCAAAATTGATGGTGGCGCCGGGCTTGCGACCCGCTTCGGCGATCATGCCGCGGACCTTGGCACGGTGCGATCCAATCGCGGCGCTGTTGCCATCGACCACGATCTCGGGCGTATAGACACCTGACCCCGGTATGGCGCGCGCGGCATAGCGGCGCTGGATGCTGTCATTTTCGGGGCGGGCGAGTGTGTCTTTCCACCCCAGCCGGTCCCAATAAGTAACCGGGCGGCTGATGGCGATGACGTTCCGCTCGTGCACGAGTTCGCGTACAAAAGCATCGGCGAGCGGGCAGGAGGAACAACCCTGGCTGGTGAACAGCTCGACCAACACTGGTTGCTGTGGTGTGCCTGCGGCGGCGCGCGGCGTCGCCGCCTGCGCCGCTGTTGCGGGCGCGCTGCCGCAAGTGTCGCTCGATGCCGCATAAAGCGCCGCCCCGCCAACCCCGGCAAAGCCAATGCCCAGCATAGCCAGCAGCTTCTTTTGCATGATCACAACCTTTCGCGCCTGCACGCTTGATGGGCGGCATGCCCATGGTTCGCACGCTAACGGGCAAAGGCTACACGTCCGGCGCGGCGGGTGTGAAAATAGTCAGCCCGCCCACCTCGTGGGGTGCCTCCCCCTTGCACAGCTGGCGTTCCATTGCGCGCAGCGCACCCACCAGAGCGCCATGGTGCAACGGCTTGCCCAAATGGCCGAAGGCATATCGCTTCGCCGGACCGGGCGCGTCGCCGCTGACCAGCAGCACGGCAACGCCGCGATCAAACGCCAGCCGCGCCACATCCTCGCCATTTATGGCCCCGGCAAGGTGCAGATCGAGCACCACCGCATCGACATTGTCTTTGGCCAGCACGGCGACTGCCGCTTCACCGCTGTTGACGGTGGCCACCAGCGTATAGCCGGCGCCTTTGAGGTCGAGTTCATGGTCGAAAGCCACCAACGGGTCGTCTTCGACCACCAGCAAGCGGGTGATGCAGCTACGTTTGACGGCATTGGAACGGCGGGAGAAGAGCATTGCCATCACCTCTTTTACGCGCCATGAGCGCGCGCGCGGCGACAATCAAGCGGCCTTATGCTACGCGGCGGTGAAGCGTTGCTTTATTGGCGGTAATCGTTGCGCAAAAGCCGCATATCCCATTGATTGAAAGAGCTTCCGTGCCGCGTGATCGCAATCTCCCTCCGCCCCGAACACGCCGTGCCGATGCTCCGGCGCGGCCCGCACGGCGCGGTGCCGGACGGGCGCTGCCCGCGCAGGCAAAGCCCGCGGGCGAGAATGAGGACCGTGACGGACCGCAACGTATCGCCAAATTGCTTGCGCGCGCCGGGGTCGGCTCGCGCCGCGACATCGAACGGATGATCGAAGAAGGGCGCATTGCGCTGAACGGGGCTGTCATCACCCAGCCGGCGCCGCTGCTTGCCTCGCTCGACGGGCTGACCGTCGATGGCAATCCGGTCGCCAAGCCAGTTTCGACGCGCCTCTATCGCTTTTACAAACCCGTCGGGTGCCTGACGGCTGCGCGCGATCCGAAGGGGCGCAAGACGATTTATGATGTCCTGCCCAAGGATCTGCCGCGCCTGATGCCCGTCGGGCGGCTCGACTTTAATACCGAAGGTCTGCTGCTCCTTACCAATGACGGCGAATTCAAGCGCCAGCTTGAGCTGCCCGCGAGCGGCGTCGAACGCACCTACCGCGCGCGCGCCTTCGGTGACATCAGCCAGGCGCAGCTCGAGGAGCTGGTCGAAGGCATCACCATTGAAGGTGTGCGCTATGGTAAGATCGACGCCAATCTCGAACGCCGCACCGGGCGTAACCAGTGGGTGGAAATGACGCTGACCGAGGGCAAGAACCGCGAAGTCAGGAAGGTGCTTGAACATTTCGGCCTGCAAGTCAGTCGCTTGATCCGTACCCGCTACGGCCCGTTTGACCTTGCCGATTTGCCGCTTGGCGCGGTCGACCTAATCCCGCGGGACAAATTGTTCCAGTTCCGCAGGCAGATGGGTTGATGCGCGTCATTGCTGGCGAATGGCGCGGGCGCAAGCTTGCCGCGCCCAAGGGCGATACGACGCGGCCAACCGCTGATCGCACCCGCGAGACGCTTTTCTCGATGCTCATTAGCCGTCTCGGCAGTTTTGACGGACTCCATGTCGCCGACCTCTTCGCTGGCTCGGGTGCGCTGGGTATAGAGGCGCTCTCGCGCGGCGCCGCGCACTGCCTGTTCGCCGAACAAGACCGCGCCGCGCTCGACGTGCTGCGCGCGAACCTCGCCGCACTCAGCGCGACAGACCGTGCAGAGGTGCGTCCTTCATCGGTGCTCAGCCTTGGCCCTGCCCCCCGACCCTATGACGTCATATTGATGGATCCCCCCTATGGCACCGGCGCTGGCGCGGTCGCGCTCGACAAACTCGCCCGGCTCGGCTGGACCGACACGGCAAGCTGGATTTCCATCGAAACCGGTGCCAGCGAAAGCGTCGCGGTCGACGGTTTCGCCATCGATGCCGAACGCAAGGTCGGCAAGGCCAAACTGACGCTGTTAAGAGCCTTGGCATGATCGGCACCAGCATCCAGATGACGGGACGCCATTGGGGCATGCTCGCCATTTTGACGCTGGTGTGGGGCAGCGCCTTTCTGCTGATTGAAATCGGCCTGACGGGTTTCGGACCACTCACCTTGGTGTTTCTGCGCATGGCGCTCGCGATCCCGGCGATGCTGGTGGCGCTCAGATATATGGGCCTCGCCCTGCCGCGCGATGGCGTCAGCTGGCGAAAGCTGACCATCCTCGGCTTCTTCAACATTGCCTTTCCCATGGCGCTGTTTTTCTGGGCGCAGACACGCATCGACAGCGCGTTGGCGAGCATTCTCAACGCCACTGTCCCGCTGTTCGGCGTGCTGGCGGCGCATTATTTCACCACCGACGAACGCGCGACCCCGGTCAAAATTGGCGGTGTGCTGCTCGGCTTTGTGGGCATCATTGTCATGATCGGCCCCGGTGCCTTTGGAACCATGGGCCAGGATGTGGTGGCGCAAATCGCGTGCCTCGTCGGCGCGGCCAGCTTTGCCGGTGCGGCCGTTTACGCGCGCACGCTGGGCAGCCGCATGGCCCCAGTCACCGCTGCGACGGGCCAGATTATCACCGCATCGCTGCTGCTCGCGCCGCTGGCCTTCATCGTCGAACAGCCATGGGCCGCCGCCGCGCCGAACCTCCCCGCTATCGCAGCAGTGCTGACCATGGCACTGGTTGGCACCAGCTATGCTTATCTCGTCTATTTCAAGCTCATCGCCAGCGCCGGGGCCAGCAACGCCATGCTGATCGCCATCATCATCCCGCCGGTCGCAATATTGCTGGGTGTCGCGGTGCTGGGAGAGACATTAACACAGGGGCAATTGTCAGGCATGGCGCTGATAGCGGTGGGTTTGATCGCCATCGACGGTCGGCTGTTCACGCGCCTTGCGCCCGCGCGTCCTGTTCCCTAATCGTTCGCACGTGACTCAAGCCCCTGCCACCACTGCCGACCCGCCCTATCTCACCGGCCTCAACCCGCCGCAGCGGCAGGCGGTGCTGACGAGCGATGGCCCGGTGCTGGTGCTCGCTGGCGCGGGCACGGGCAAGACGGCGGCGCTCACCGCTCGCCTCGCCCACCTCGTCGCCACGCGCCGTGCCTGGCCGTCCGAAATCCTCGCCGTCACCTTCACCAACAAGGCCGCGCGCGAGATGAAGCACCGCATCGGGCAAATGATCGGCGACGCGGTCGAAGGGATGCCCTGGCTCGGTACCTTTCACAGCATCGCCGCCAAAATGCTCCGCCGCCACGCCGAACTCGTCGGCCTGCACAGCAATTTCACCATTCTCGACACCGACGATCAGCTGCGCGTCATCAAGCAATTGATGCAGGCCGAGGGGCTTGACGACAAACGCTGGCCCCCGCGCTTGCTCGCCAGCCTGATCGACCGCTGGAAAAACCGTGGCCTCGTTCCCGCCGACCTCGACGCGGGCGAGAATGAGGCGTGGGCCGATGGCAAGGGCAAGCATTTCTACGCCCTCTATCAGGCGCGGCTCAAAACATTGAACGCCTGCGATTTCGGCGACCTCCTCCTCCACATGCTCGTCATCCTGAAAACGCACCGCGACGTGCTCGAACATTATCAGACGCGCTTCAAATATATCCTCGTCGACGAATATCAGGACACCAACGCGAGCCAATATCTCTGGCTCCGCCTGCTCGCGCAGCAACGCAAGAATATCTGCTGCGTCGGCGATGATGACCAGTCGATCTACAGCTGGCGCGGCGCCGAGGTCGCCAACATCCTGCGCTTCGAGCGCGACTTCCCCGGCGCGACCGTCATTCGTCTCGAACAAAATTACCGCTCGACCCCGCACATCCTCGCCGCCGCGTCGGGCCTCATCGGCAAAAACGCCGACCGGCTCGGCAAGACTTTGTGGACCGCGCTGGACGACGGCGACAAGGTGCAGGTCAAGGGCGTGTGGGATGGCCCCGAAGAGGCCCGCCGCATCGGCGACGCGCTCGAAACGCTGCAAATTCGCGGGCAAAGCCTCAACGACGCCGCCATCCTCGTGCGCGCGCAGTTTCAGACGCGCGAGCTGGAGGATCGCTTCATCGCCATCGGCATGCCCTATCGCATTATCGGCGGTTTCCGTTTCTATGAACGCGCCGAAATCCGCGATGCGCTTGCCTATCTGCGCCTCGTCAACTCGCCCGCCGACGATCTCGCCTTCGAACGCATCGTCAACACCCCCAAGCGCGGGCTGGGTGACAAGGCGCTCCAGCGCATCCATATGCTCGCGCGCGCCGAGCAGCTCCCCCTCGCCCGCGCCGCCGCGCGCATCATCGAAACCGACGAGCTCACCCCGCAAGCGCGGCGCACGCTCGGCACCTTTGTCGGCCAGCTGCGCCACTGGCAGGAACAGGCACAGGCCCTGCCCCACGCCGAACTTGCCCAGCTGATCCTCGACGATTCGGGCTACACCGCGATGCTCCAGGCCGACAAAAGCGCCGAAGCTGCGGGCCGCCTCGAAAACCTGTCCGAACTCGTCCGCGCGATGGAGGAATATGACAGCCTCGACGCCTTCCTCGAACATGTCAGCCTCGTCATGGACCGCGACGAGAGCGTCGACGCCGAACAGGTCACCATCATGACTATCCACGCCGCCAAGGGGCTGGAGTTTCGCCACGTCCATCTCGCGGGGTGGGAAGAGGGCGTCTTCCCCTCGCAGCGCGCGCTCGATGAGGGCGGCACCGCGAGCCTCGAGGAAGAACGCCGCCTCGCCTATGTCGCCATCACCCGCGCGCGCGAACAGGCGACGATCTGGCACGCCGCCAACCGCCGCATTTACGGCCAGTGGATGAGCAGCATCCCCAGCCGCTTTATCGCCGAACTGCCCCCCGAACATATCGAAATGGAGGACAGCTTCGGCGGCGGCGCCAGCCTGTGGCGCGCGAACATGACCGCGCACGCCGACCCCTTCGCCCATGTCAGCACTGCGCGCAGCGCGACCCGCGGCCCGGCCTGGCAGCGCGCCACCGCCACCACCCTAACCCAAACCCGTGCCCCCGCCGAAGGTGCCCCCCCCGCCGCCGTCGGTGCCAAACCGAGGAGCGACCTCGCCATCGGCATGCGCGTGTTCCACGAAAAATTCGGCTACGGCGCGATCACCGACATCGACGGGAACAAGCTGGAGGTTGAGTTCGAAACCGCGGGGGCGAAGCGGGTGTTGGATAGCTTTATCCGGATTGGGTGATACCATTGCTCTCGATGCCGCGACCATGGGGAGGTGGCGCGCCCGAAGCGCGTGACAGAGGGGCTGGGTGCGGCCCTAATCCAAACTATCGTCATCCCGGACTTGATCCGGGATGACGGGCGATTTGGTGGAGTGGAGCTAGTCCGCACCAGCGACCCCTTGTTCCCCGGCGGAAGCCGGGGTCCAGTCGGCGCGGCGCCATATTTCGCTGAACCCCGGCGTCCGCCGGGGAACAATAGAATATCTATTGTCAACTAAATCGATTGTGATACCCTTACCGCTGCGGCTATCGAGTCGCTTTGGGAGAATATCACATGAAAATCAAGCCCTTAGCGGGCGCGACGGCGCTCGCCCTGATTGGCTGTTCGCAACAAAATGCCGAACAAGCCGCCTCAGCCGATGCCGCCCCCGCCACCGAAGCCGCGTCTGACGCCGCAGCCGAACGCGCCGCCGCCACCCCCGCCCCCGGAATATCCCCCAACGTCGCCCCCGGCGTCGCCTTCGACTATGCCTATGCCTTCCGCCTCGACGACGACCGCATCTCGAAAGTGCAGCAGGAGCATGCCGAGGCGTGCGAAATGCTGGGCGTGGCGCGCTGCCGCATCGCCGACGTGCGCTATGGCCTGAACGATGCCAAAAATGTCGAGGCGCAGACGACCTTCAAGCTCGACCCCGGCATCGCCCGCCGCTTCGGCGCCGACGCCATCGCCAGCGTCGAAAAGGCCGAGGGCGTGCTCGCCGAAGCCAGCGTCGAGGGCCAAGATGTCGGCACCCAAATCACCGCCTCGCAAAGCCGCAGCGCTGGCAATGCCGCCGAGATCGAACGGCTCGAAGCGCGCCTGAAAGCGGGCGGCCTCAGCAAGACCGAGCGCGCCGAGCTGCAACGCCAAATCGGCAATCTGCGCGGCGAACAACGAGGCGAAGAATCCACCCGCCGTCAGGGCGAAGCGCGCATTGCCTCGACCACCGTGGTCTTCAACTATCGCGGCACCGGCGGCCTCCCTGGCATCGGCCACGACAATCCGTTCAGCAGCGCGGGCGAAACATTCATGCGCAGCGGCGGCACGGCGCTGACCTTCATCCTGACCGCCGGCGCCGCAATCCTGCCATGGGCACTGGTTCTAGCGCTTCTGATCGCCCTATGGCGCAGCAACGCGATGCAAGCCGTGCGACGCAGCTTTGGCGACGGGAAAGAGACGAAACCAGACACACCGCCAGCATGATCGACGACGGGGACACGCTATTCCGTGTCCCCGCCTTCACCGCGCGTCTTCGCATCTTCGCGCGAAACTTCTTTCCTACATCGCCGCCTTCTGCAACGCTTCCTATCCAGCTCTTTGCACCGTCAATCCATCGCCCGCGCCAAGCACTGCTGGCAAACTTCACTAAAGATACAAAGGATATAGTTTCACTGCATCTGACGGTATCTTTTGTATCCTTAAGGGCCGCCCCGACAAACGACATTGCGTGCAATACTGTGTGAAGTTGCGCAGAATTCCGCGCTTTCTGCCGCCCCCTTTGCAACCTTCACCCGCCCCGCTATCGCTTGCGCCAATGACCTTTTCCCCTACCCCGCTCGAAACCGGCACCCGCGCCCTCGCGGCGGGGGACCGGGCGGCGGCGTTGGCGGCTTTCAGCGCTGCACCCGACAGCGCCGACATCCCTTGGATGCAACTCGCCCGCGCTGCTTTCGATGCCGGTGACACCGCGACCGAGGAAGCCGCGCTCGCCGCACGCATCCGCTGCGCACGCGGCGACATTGGCGCGATCCTCGCCATGGCGGAGGCCAAGCGCCGCCGTGATGACGCGCGCGCTGCTGCCAGTTTCTACAAGCTCGCCCTCGCCACCACCGCGCAAATGGCTTCGGTTCCGCCGCAGCTCGCTGCCGCGCTGGAACGCGCGCAGGCCTATGTCGCCGACACCGACCGCCAGTTCGCCGCGCACTTGTTCGCGCAGCTCGACAGCGCGGGGGTGCGCACCGGCACCGCCCCGCCGCGCATCGCTGAGGCGCTGCGCCTGCTCAGCGGCGATCAACCGCTCTACCTGCAAGAGCCCAGCATGTTCTATTTCCCCGGTCTCGCCCAGCGTGGCTGGTGGGACGCAGCGGAATTTTCTTGGGCTGCGGCGGTCGAGGCCGCAACCGACGCCATCACCGCCGAACTGACCGCGCTGCTTGCCGACGCCGGCGCCTTCGCGCCCTATGTGCAGGCCAGCGCCGACCGTCCGCCGCCCAACAACCCGCTGTTGGGTAAGTCCGATTGGGGCGCGGCGTGGCTGCTCAAGGACGGCGAGGTGGCCGAAGGCATGGCCGCCGCCTGCCCCGCCACCCTCGCCGCGCTTGCCCACGCGCCGCAACCGGTGATCCCGGGCCGCGCGCCGCTCGCGCTCTTCTCGCGGCTCAAGCCCGGCACGCACATCTTGCCGCACCACGGCATGCTCAACACGCGCCTCATCTGTCACCTGCCACTGATCGTTCCTGAAGGGTGCGGCCTGCGGGTGGGCGGCGAAACGCGTGGCTGGCAGCGCGGGCGGCTCACAATTTTCGACGACAGTTTTGAACATGAAGCCTGGAACCGGGGCGCCAGCGACCGCACCGTGTTGTTGTTCGAAATCTGGCGGCCTGATCTAAACGACGAGGAACGGGCGATGCTGACACATATCTTCGCCGCGATTGACGATTATGATGTTTAGCGGCTCTGTACCGTAGCCCTGAGCCTGTCGAAGGGCGTTGCGCAGGACTGCGCCACGTGCTTCGACAAGCTCAGCACTACGGGAAAGGCGAGAGGCAGTATGAAAACCAACCCCGGCATGGACGCCGACATTTTCGACGCCTTCATGGACCAGCTGCACCGCTATGTCCGCGAACGGCTGATCCCGGCGGAGGACCAGCTCGAAGCACTGGGCCGCGTTCCCGACGACATCCTTGCCGAAATGAAGGATATGGGCCTGTTCGGTGTCACGATGCCGGTCGAATATGGCGGCGCAGGGATGAACATCAGCCAATATATCGCGTTCGTTCAGGCGATTGGCTATGCGGCTCCCGCCTATCGATCTATCCTCTCGATCAATATCGGGATGGTGTGCAAGGCCATCGTGGGGAACGGGACCGAGGCGCAAAAGGCGCATTGGCTACCCAAGCTCGCGGGCGGCGCGATCGCCGCCTTCGGCCTCACCGAACCCGACAGCGGCTCCGACAGCGCGGCGATGAAAACCCGGGCAGTACGCGATGGCAATGGCTATGTGCTGAACGGTACCAAACGCTACATCACCAACGCGCCCTTTGCCGATGTCATCCTTGTTATGGCGCGCACCAACGCCGAAGCACTGCCCAAGAACGGCCATGTCAGCGCCTTTCTCGTCCCGCGTGACACACCGGGCGTCAGCATCGGCTCACCCGACGCCAAAATGGGGCAGGCCGGATCGCAAATTGCTGACGTGATCTTGGAAGATGTGCACGTCGACGGCGACGCGCTGCTCGGCGGCGAAGAAGGCATCGGCTTCCGCGCTGCGATGCAAAGTCTTGATAACGGACGATTGTCGGTCGCCGGTGCCAGCGTTGGCTATGCCCAGCGTATGCTCGACTGCGGCCTCCAATACGCGCTCGAACGCAAGGCCTTTGGCGAACCCATCGCCAATTTCCAGCTGATCCAGGCCATGCTCGCCGACAGCAAAGCCGAGATTTACGCCGCCGAATGCATGCTGCGCGATGCCTGCGCCCGCGCCGATCGCGGCGAAAAAATCATCATCGAGGCTGCCGCGACCAAAATGTTCGCATCCGAAATGTGCGGCCGTGTGGCGGACCGGGTCGTGCAAATCCACGGCGGTGCCGGATATCTGAAAGAATATCTCGCCGAACGCTTCTACCGCGATTGCCGCATTTACCGCATCTACGAAGGGACGACACAAATCCAGCAGCTGGTGATTGCCAAAAATATGCTGCGCGATGCGGCGGGGTGATGCTGCAGCGACCAACACCGTAGTGCTGAGCCTGTCGAAGCACGTGGAGCCGGATTGCACTATCGTTTCGGCCTTCGCCACGCCCTTCGACAAGCTCAGGGCTACGGTAATGAGGACGAAGGGTCGCTGGTGGAGCCGAGGGGAATCGAACCCCTGACCTCTGCAGTGCGATTGCAGCGCTCTCCCATCTGAGCTACGGCCCCGCGACCGCGCGCTGATAACCAAGGCCGCATTGTCGCGCAACGGCTTTTCAATAACAGGCAGACTTCAACCATGGGGGAAACAAGCATGGCAAAGGCGTGGCATCTGGTGAGCCGTCCGGCGGGGCTTCCCGATCACAGCAATTTCGCCCTGCGCGATCTTCCCGATGGTCCGCTCAGCGATGGACAGCTGCGCGTGCGCAACCACTGGCTGTCGGTTGATCCCTATATGCGGGGGCGGATGAACGATGCCAAAAGCTATGCTGCCTCGTTTCAGATCGATGAACCCATGACCGGCGGTGCCATTGGCGAGGTGGTTGAAAGCCGCCTCGACGGCTTTGCACCCGGCGACCTGATCCAGCACATGGGCGGCTGGCGCGATGGCGGGGTTATCGGCCTCGACATGATGCCAAATAAATTGCCCAAGCAGCTGCTTGACCTAGGGATTTCCCCGCAAAGCTTTCTGCATAACCTTGGACTGACGGGGGGGACGGCGTGGATCGGCCTTCACCGTGTGGCGCAAGCAAAACAGGGTGAAACGGTGTTTGTTTCAGCCGCAGGCGGTGCGGTGGGTGCCGCTGTGGTTCAGCTGGCCAAGGCGCGCGAGATGACGGTCATCGGCTCGGCGGGCGGCAAAGACAAATGCGCCTGGGTTGAAGAATTGGGGGCCGACGCGGCTATTGACTATAAGGCGGGACCGGTGCTGCCACAGCTTGCCGCAGCGTTGAAATCGCTAGGTAAGTCCGGGATCGATGTCTATTTCGACAATGTTGGCGGCGAACATCTCGATGCGGCCTTTGCAACCGCCAATGATTTTGCGCGCTTTGCCATTTGCGGGCAGATTGACGTCTATAACGACGGCAAGGCGCAGGAAATGAAGTATCTGATCCGCACCATCCCGGCGCGCATCCGCATGGAAGGGTTCATCTACACCGACCAGTTTTTCGCCTGTATCGACGAATTCTACGCCGATATGGCGGGGCTGATCACCAGCGGCGCGGTGACGATGCGTGAAACGGTGCATCAGGGCATCGAAAGCGCACCCGATGCTTTTCTGGGCCTGTTTTCAGGCGCTAACACCGGCAAGATGTTGGTGAAAGTCTAAAGATTCTTTCGTCGTCCTGAACTTGTTTCAGGACAACATGCCAATCTTGCCCCGTTATGCTGAAACAAGTTCAGCATCACGATATGGGGAGAACGGGGGTCGACTAACGCCCCAGCTTGACGCCCAGAAAATCGGGCAACGGTCCGTTCCAGCCGTCGTCCGGGCCGTCATCCTCGGCCACAGCGTCGCGGCGCACGTTCCGCCGGTCAGCGTCGCGAGGCGGTTTTCGCTCGGCTCTTTCTTGACGGGGGCGTTCTTCATCGCGCGGGGCGCGCTCGCGCCGCGGCTTGGGTGACTCGTCGCCTCCTGCCAGCGCTTCGGGGTCGACGCTAAAGGACGGAATATTCTGGCCGGTCAGCTTCTGGATGCTATCCACGGCTTCCGCGTCAGCCGGGGTGACCAGCGTAAACGCGCGCCCCTTCGCCCCTGCCCGCCCGGTCCGGCCGATGCGGTGCACATAATCGTCGGGGTGCCAGGGCGCGTCAAAGTTGAACACATGGCTTACGCCCTTTACGTCGAGGCCGCGAGCCGCAACATCAGACGCCACCAATATGTTGATATCGCCTGCCTTGAACCGGTCGAGCTCGGCGATGCGCGAACTTTGGTCCATGTCCCCATGGATCTCTCCCGCACGATAACCGCGGCCCTTAAGGTCTTTCGCAAGGTCGCGCACCGTCGTCTTGCGATTGCAAAAGACAATCGCCGTATGAATCTTCTCGGCCTCAATCAGGCGACGGAGCACTTCGCGCTTGGAGCGCTCGCTGGTCTTGATCAGATGCTGGGCGATGTTCAAATTGGCCGAGGCCGGACGCGATACTTCGACCATCTTCGGATTGTTCAGGAATTTGTCTGCCAGCTTTTTGATCGGAGCAGGCATCGTCGCCGAAAACAACAAGGTCTGCCGCTGCGCCGGCAGCTTGGTGCAAATGGTTTCGATATCGGGGATGAACCCCATATCGAGCATGCGGTCAGCCTCGTCGATGACCAGCAGGCTGCAACCGTTGAGCATGATCTTGCCGCGCTCGAACAGATCCATCAACCGGCCCGGCGTCGCGATCAGCACATCGACGCCCTTTTCGAGCGCCTTGACCTGATCACCCATTTGCACGCCGCCGATCAGCAGCGCCATCGACAGCTTGTGATACTTGCCATATTTTTCAAAATTTTCAGCAACCTGGGCGGCAAGTTCGCGCGTCGGCTCCAGGATCAGCGAACGCGGCATGCGCGCTCTGGCGCGGCCATGCGCTAATATATCGATCATCGGCAACACGAACGAGGCGGTTTTACCGGTGCCCGTCTGGGCAATGCCGATCATGTCGCGCATCATCAGCACGGGTGGAATCGCCCCTGCCTGAATGGGCGTGGGTTCGGTGTAGCCCGACTCCGCAATCGCCTTTAACAATTCGTCCGAAAGGCCGAGATCGGCAAAATTCATAAGTTTGCTGTCCGGAAACGTCGGTCCCCACACGGAAACCGACAGAAAAATGCACCTCGCAGAGCGCTGCGGCGGGCTTTGCCGCGTGCCGGTCAAAAGTCAAGGAAATGCGCGGGGCGCGTCAACTTTCAACGCGAACCGGAACCATCAGGCGGAATCGTTCTACCTCGCACTCTTCGCCAGAGCGGGCATGCAGGGCATCGCGTTCGGCGCACAACCGCCCATCCTTTGATGCCTTCATGTAAAAGCCGGAATAGAAATCCAGCGCGCGACAGCCGCGATTGAGCCGGGCACGCAGTCGCTGGTTTTCGCGGGTGACGAGGTCAATACTATCGCGTTGCACCGTCTGAATGCCCACTAGCGAGCGCATGGCCACACAGCGGGGTGCTTTGGTTTCGCGCCAGACAATGGGTTCGGATCGCGCTCGCGGGGCCGCTGAATCGCCGGCAGAAAAGTTGGTGAGCGACGTTGGCCGCGCCGGAATGCGGATAATCAACTGGCGCTCGACCACAATTTGATAATAGCCCGAAGCGTCTGGCCCGATGCCCGGCATTTCCACAATGGCCGCGATTTTCTGATCGGCGCCGGGCGGAACGGCATCGGTCACGACCGTGCCGGGGAACAGCAACGCCAACCCCACCGCCAATGTTTCGCCGATCACCTGAATCTCGCTCCCGTCACGTCCGACGCGCCTCGCCCCGTCTTGCCCCAAGCGACGGGCTAGGGCAAATGGCTTGAACCCATGATGAACCTTGACGGCCCCAAATTGCAACCACCATCACCCGCCTTGCTGGCGGCGATGCTCGATGTGTTGGGACCCAAGGGGTTCACCACCGATCACGACATCATGCAGCCGTGGCTCACCGATTGGCGCGGCAAATATCATGGCCGTGCCGCCGCCATGCTGTCGACAGCAACAACCGAGGAGGTTGCAGCTGTGGTCAGACTGGCCGGGGACGCCGGTGTCGCCTTGGTGCCGCAGGGCGGCAATAGCGGTATGGTTGGCGGCGCGACCCCCGACGCGAGCGGCGCGCAGCTGCTCATGTCGCTGCGCCGGATGAACACAATCCGCAGTATCGACCAAGGCGCGCAATCGGTGGTTGCCGAGGCCGGGGTGGTCTTGCAAGTGCTGCACGAGCAGGTCGAGGCGCAAGGGCTGCGCTTCCCGCTCACGCTGGGTGGCAAGGGGTCGGCAACCGTCGGCGGGCTGGTTTCGACTAACGCGGGTGGCACGCAGGTGCTGCGCCACGGCACGATGCGCGCGCTGGTGGAAGGAATCGAAGCCGTCCTGCCCGATGGCGCGATTTTTGACGGACTGGCCGCGTTGAAAAAAGACAATCGCGGTTATGACCTCAAACATCTGCTGTGCGGGGCAGAAGGCACGCTAGGGATCATCACCGCGGCGCGCTTGCGGTTGGTGCCGGCCATCGCCGCGCGCATCACCGGTTGGTTTGGTGTCGCGAGTCCTGAATCCGCACTGGCCTTGCTGCGCCGCCTTGACAGCGCATTGGGGCCCGAACTGGAAGGCTTTGAAATCATCCCGCAAAGCTGCGTCGATGCGGTTCTTGCCCATATCCCCGGGACGCGAGCGCCCTTGCCCGACCATTGCGGCTGGCATGCGCTCGTTGAACTGGCCGCAATCAGCCCGGATCGGGCCGATGTTCTGCTCGATCTGGCAACGGCGGCGCAGAGCGACGGGCTGGTTACCGATATGGTGCTCGCCAAATCGGACGCCGAAAGCAACGCTTGGTGGCGCATCCGCGACAGCATTTCGGAGGCTGAACGGGCCAGCGGCCCTGCGATCCAGCATGACGTCAGCGTTCCTGTTGACGTGATGCCCCATTTTATTGCTAGCAATCCCGCGCGGCTCAACGCCGCCTTTCCCGGTGCGCGCGCGATCAGCTTCGGACATTTGGGTGACGGCAACATCCACCATCATATCCAGCCACCCCTGGGGGCCGATGGGGCGGCATGGATTGCCGAACATGGCGAGGCCGTCAGCGAACTGGTTTATCGCCATGTTATCGAACTCGGCGGGTCGCTGTCGGCCGAGCATGGGATCGGCCAGATGAAGCGCGACCTGCTGCACCGCCTGTCGGATCCCGCCCGCATCGCCATGCTGCGCGGGGTCAAGACGGGGCTTGATCCGTCAAATATTATGAACCCAGGCAAACTGGTGCCCTAGCGTCTCGCGCCTCAGGCGCAGCGGGCTGCAACCCCCTTGCCTTCGCTTGGCCCCGCGCATATGGCGCGCAATCGCCAATTTTCGGGCGTCCGGTTGGACCGGAGGCCCATTTTCCGGAGCTTCAAATTATGGCCAGCGCGCCGTCCAACGCCAACCTCCCGCTTTTCTATCAAGACCTGCTGCCGCTTTCGAGCCAGGACCATGCGACGTGGCGCGCTCGCGCGCTCGACAAGGCGCCCTTCCTGGTTGGTCAGCACGCCGTGCCACTGACCAGCGACGAGTTCATCTCGGCATCGCGCCATTACCCCATCGTCTTTTCCGCCGGTGACAATTCGGTGCCGCTGGCGCTGATGGGCCTGAATGAGGGCGTCAACGTATTCGTCGACGCCGACGGCAAGCTGATTAATCCGGTCTATGTTCCGGCCTATATCCGCCGCTATCCCTTCCTCTTGGCCAAGCTGCGCCGCGACAGCGATGAAATGTCGCTATGCTTCGACCCCAAGTCCGAAGCGGTGGGCGATTATGCCGATGGCGACCCGCTGTTCGTTGACGGACAGCCGTCGGAGCATACGACGGCCATTCTCGGCTTCTGCGAGCAATTTGAACAGGCTGGGCAGCGTACCGGTCAGTTTATGGAAGAACTCAACAAATCCGGCTTGCTGATGGATGGCGAAGTTTCGATCGAGGTCCAGAACGCGGCGCAGCCGTTCGTGTATCGCGGCTTCAAAATGGTCGACGAGGCAAAACTGCGCGAGCTGCGCGGCGATGTCCTGCGCAAAATGACGCAGAACGGCATGCTCGCGCTGATCTTCGCGCATCTTTTCTCGCTCCAGCTGATGCGCGAGATTTTTGCGACGCAGGTCAATCAAGGCAAAATGCCGCAGGTCGCCGAACTGCCAGCCGTCGGCTGATATGGCACGGCTGGCGGTCAGAAATCGATCGCCAGCCCCTTATACTCCCAGTCACCATAACGCACCGGATCGCGCCCGCCGGGCTGATTTTCGGCAGGCTCGATCGCGGGTGCCTCAGGCACCGGCACCGGCGTAGGCTGCCAATGCGGGGGCGCTTTAACGCCCGCTGGCCTTTGCGTAGCGCGGTGGGAACCAGCAGCACCGTTCGCGGATTGATTCATGGATGCACCTTGCTGTCAGCTTGCGTCTCTCCATATAGACGCGGTGAGGCGGCAAAGGATGCAGCCTTTTGAGGTCAATGGCAATGAACGGGCTGAAAACAACGATGTTGCTGGCGGCGCTGACGGCGCTGTTTATGGCATTGGGTTTGACGATTGGCGGGCGCAGCGGGATGCTGATCGCGCTGCTGATCGCCGTCGGGATGAATATTTTCACCTATTGGAACGCCGACAAGATCGTGCTGCGCATGCACAATGCGCAGGAAGTCGACGCGCGCAGCCATCCGCAGTTTTACGCTATGGTGGCGCGGCTGGCGCAGCGCGCGGATCTGCCGATGCCGCGCGTTTATATTGTTGAGGACGCCAATCCCAACGCCTTCGCAACAGGGCGCAACCCGGAAAATGCGGCGGTTGCCGCCACCACCGGCCTGCTCGCTATGCTGAGCCACGACGAGATTGAAGGCGTGATGGCGCACGAGTTGGCGCATGTGAAGAACCGTGACACGCTGGTGATGACGATGGTTGCCACCATTGCCGGTGCGATTTCGATGCTCGCCAATTTTGGCATGATTTTTCGCGGCGATAGCCGGAGCGCAGGCATCGCGGGCTTGCTCGCGGTGCTGATTGCTCCCTTCGCTGCGATGTTGGTGCAAATGGCGATCAGCCGCAGCCGCGAATTTGGCGCCGATGCCGTTGGCGCGCAGATTGCCGGCAATACGCGCGGCCTCGCCTCGGCGCTGGCCAAAATTTCCGGACCCGCGGCGCGGATCCCGAACCGCACGGCCCAGCGCAACCCGGCGGCGGCACAGCTTTATATTGCACCGCTATCGCTTGGGGGCTTGTTCTCGACCCACCCACCCACGGAGGCGCGGATCGCAGCCCTAAACGAGCTTCGGCACGACATGGGCGAGCGGCAGCCTCCGGCGGCCCCACAGAGCGCCCGGACCCGACGCAGCGCGCTGGATCCCATGCGTGGCGACTAGGCCGCGGCGACCGGCACGGCAGCGTCCAACGGGGGATCAGGTCGAAGGATTGGCTGCGCGGCGCGCCGCGTTGGCGCTGCTTGACGCCGTGCTGCGGCGCGGCGAGCCGATGGACCGCGCGGTACATGCCGCTTGCCAGCGCTTGCCGAGTGACGATCGTGCACTGGCGATTGCCATCGCCGGCGACACGCTGCGTTGGCTGGACCCACTCGACGCCCTGATTGACAGCGCCACCGAACAGCGCCTGCCCGATGACAGCAAGGTCCGCGCGGTGCTGCGTACAGCGCTGGTGCAATTGCTGCACATGGGCGTGGCACCGCATGCGGTGGTTGCAACCAGCCTTGCTGCACTGGTGGGTGGCCCTCGCCGCCTCGCCCATGCGATTTTGTCGCGCGCGCAGCGCGATGGTTGGACGCTGCCGCTCCCGCCGCCGCTGCCCGCGCCGGTGGCGGCGCGATGGGGCGCAGCTTGGGGTGCAAGCGTCGTAGCCGCCGCTGAATTAACTTGGGCAGAGCCCCCGCCGCTCGATTTGCGCTTCAAATCTGAACAAGCTGCCAGCGAATTTGATGATGGCGAGCGTTTCGCCCCCCAGCATCGCCGTCTTGCCCGCGCGGGCCGCATCGAAATGCTTCCGGGCTACGCCGAGGGCAATTGGTGGGTGCAGGATTTGGCCGCCGGTATCGCTGCCGACCTGCTGGGGCCGGGCAACGGCCACACGGTGCTCGATCTGTGCGCTGCGCCTGGCGGAAAAACAATGCAGCTGGCGGCAGCAGGCTGGCAGATTACAGCCATCGACAGCAGTTCTAAACGGCTTGAGCGGTTGCGCGAAAATCTGGCGCGCACCGGGCTGGATGCCGAGCTGGCCGTCGCCGATCTGCGTAGTTATACGCCCAGCCAACCGGTTGATGCCATCCTGCTGGATGCTCCGTGCAGCGCCACGGGGACCTTTCGTCGCCATCCCGATGTGCTGCACCGCATCACCGATGCCGACATTGCCAGCCTCGCTCAGCTTCAGGCCGAGTTGCTTGCGCGCGCCGCCAGGTGGGTCAAGCCCGGCGGGCTGCTGGTCTATGCCACGTGCTCACTTGAACCCGCCGAAGGGGAGGAAATTATTCGCGGCTTCTTGGCAAACAATCAGGGTTGGCGAATCAACCCCGCCCAAAGCGGCGAAGTGCCTGCGGGCGTCGCCATCGCCACTGAAGGTTGGGTCCGTACGCTTCCCGCGTCGAAGCCTGTCCTCGACGGTTTCTTTATCGCGCGCCTGACCGCCCCCTAGCCCTGCGGACGATACCAGATCGGCGACGTATACGCGCGCTCTTGCGCCACAAGATCGGCATCCTTGGGCAGCTTGGCACCATAGCGCAGGGCGTCGAACAACACCCAGCGCGGCGTCGGTATCTCGATGACGCGCACATAGTAGAAGGCGCGGACCGCCGGATCGAAGTCGGGATCGGTCCACACCGTCTGCAATTCGGGCGCGCCGATGCTGTTGGTGTAACTGGCCTTGGCGATATCGACGGTGTTGCCCACGGCGGGGATTTTGCCGCCCACGCCCGCTTTGCGCCTGTCGGCGTTGGACCAGACCACGTCATAAATCCGCTCGTTCAGCTTGCCATCCGCACTATACCAGCCCTTCACCACTTGCACCCGGTCCAAGTTCGCGCCCATCGGGTCTTTCAGCGCTGAGACGATAAAGCGCGGCGCGCCCTCGCCGGCTTTCAAGTCGCCGCCCATCGGCACGCCGCGCGCATAACCCGCCTTGACCCAATCCTTGATCAAATCAGCGGCATCAAAATCCCATCCGCCGAAAAAGCGCACCGTCATCCGCGGCCCAGTTGTTGCATAAACCTCGCGCCGCAACATCGCATCGAAAATGGCACTGCGGGTGTTGGCGGTCGCCCAGACCGCGGCATAGCCCCCAGCCAGATAATGCCACCCGAACCGACCGACGCGCGTGCCCAGATTCTGCGCTTGGCCCGCGCGCAGGGCATTGGGCTCACCGCCCGTGTGCTTGCCAAAGAAAT
>VFQM010001466.1_pt1 | contig 20577 bp, 18 predicted proteins | sample 3512391 | NCBI WGS metagenome assembly VFQM01 (sample SAMN10412369, study PRJNA504923) | tailings metagenome | isolation source: Replicate 1 from Balatoc abandoned mine | place: Philippines | reverse complement strand
GCGGTCGCGCGTGACCCCCGGCTGATCGTCAACCAGCGCGAGCTTCTTGCCGACGAGCCGGTTCCACAGCGTGGACTTGCCGACGTTCGGGCGCCCGATAATGATGACCTGGGGGAGTTGCACGCCGCCAGCCCTGACCGTTCCGGCAACAATTTGCAAGCCGCACGGTTGGTCGTTACCGCAGCGTTAACCATAGCCCGCAGCGCCGGATTAACCGTAATCGGCCAGAACGCGGGCCATGCCATCGCTCCGCTCGCTCCTTCCTGCCGCCCTGCTGCTCGCCCTCGCCGCTGGCCCGGTCCACGCCCGCGCAATCGAAATCGATGATCGCGACGCCGGCGGTGCGGCGGTGGATGACCTGCCGCCCTACCTGCAATGCGTGCCCTATGCGCGGCAGGTTTCGGGCATCCGGATCTATGGCGATGCCCATACCTGGTGGGACCAGGCCGAAGGGCGCTATGCCCGGGGGTACAAGCCCAAGGTCGGCGCGGTCATGGCCTTCCGCCCCAACGGCAATTCGCGGCTGGGCCATGTCGCGGCGGTCAGCAAGGTGATCGATTCGCGCACCGTGCTGATCCGCCACGCCAACTGGAGCCCGATCAACGGCCGGCGCGGCCAGATCGAGGACAATGTCCGCGCGGTCGATGTTTCGGAAGACAATGACTGGAGCGCGGTACGCGTCTGGTACGGCCCGAGCCAGGCACTGGGTGCGACCCACTGGCCGCTGGCCGGGTTCATCTATCCGGCCAAGCCGAAAAAGAACGAGCCGCTGCTGCGCGATGACGTGCTGGCCAAGGTCGGAAAACCGGCGAAGGCTGCAAAGATCGAACTGGCCGAGCGCGACGGGGATCCCATCGCGGCCATCATCAAGCGCGAGCTTGGAATTTAGGCCTTAGCCACCGGCGGATTTTCGCCCAGGTCCTCGAACCAGGCTTCAACCGGGCCGTTGAGCTTCAGCGTCAGCGGCTGGCCGTGGCGGTCCATGGTCTTGCCGGCCTGCACCCGCACCCAGCCTTCGGAGATCGAGTATTCCTCGATATTGGTGCGCACCACACCCTTGAAGCGGATGCCAACGCCGCGCATCAGCACGTCCTGATTGAAATAGGGGCTGCGCGGGCTGATCGCGAGGCGATCGGGCGGCACATCCGGACCAGCGGCGGCTGGGGTGGCTTCGGGCGTTGCTGGGGTTTCTTCGGTCATGTCTCGCGCCTCTATCCGGCTTTCCCCGCTTGTCAATTCGCGCAGGCCCTTCTAAGGGCTCCGCTCCGCACGGAAGTGGGCGCGTAGCTCAGCGGTAGAGCACACCCTTCACACGGGTGGGGTCACAGGTTCAATCCCTGTCGCGCCCACCACTTCCCCCTCACTTGATCCCGGTCAATGCATCGCCTGGCGCGGTGCTGCAGTGCTGTCCCATCGCAAGGAAGGGATGAGCCATGTTCACCACCAATGTCGGCAGCACTGATCGTCTGCTTCGCATCATCGTCGGCCTCGTGCTGATTGCGCTGGTCTTTGTCGGACCCAAGACCGCGTGGGGCTGGTTGGGCGTAATACCCCTGCTCACCGGGTTCCTGCGGACCTGCCCGGCCTACTCGCTGCTGGGGATCAGCACCTGCAAGGCGAAGTAGCGCCACCTTGCGCAGCGGCGGGGCAAACGGCATAGCGCCTGCGCTATGCATGACATCCGCCTGATCCGCGACGATCCCGCCGCCTTCGATGCCGCCCTCGCCCGCCGGGGGGTTGATGCCGTCTCGGGTTCGATCCTGGCGCTCGACTCGGCCCGTCGTGCGGTCGCGACGGCGATGCAGGAGGCGCAGAACCGCCGCAACGAAGCCTCGAAACTGATCGGCGCTGCCATGGGCCGCGGCGATAAGGATGAAGCCGAGCGGCTGAAAGCCGAAGTGGCCGAGATCAAGAACACCCTGCCCGCGCTGGAGCAGGAAGACCGCGAGCTTTCGGCCGAACTGCAGGAGGCCCTCGCTGCCTACCCCAACCTGCCCGATCCGGCCGTGCCCGATGGCGAGGACGAAGCGCAGAACGTTGAGGTGAGCCGCTGGGGCACGCCGCGCCAGTTCAACTTTGCACCCAAGGAACATGCCGATCTCGGTCCGGCGCTGGGTCTCGATTTCGAGACGGGGGCGGCCATTTCCGGCGCACGCTTTACCTTCCTGCGCGGGCAGATGGCGCGGCTGCAGCGCGCGCTGGGCCAGTTCATGTTGGACCGGCAGACGGTTCAGAACGGTCATATCGAATGCGCCACGCCGCTGCTGGTGCGCGAGGAATCGCTGTTCGGCACCGGCCAGTTGCCCAAGTTCGCCGAGGACAATTTCCAGACGACCGATGGCCGCTGGCTGATCCCGACTGCCGAGGTTTCGCTGACCAACTCGGTGCGCGAGCAGATCCTCGATGGCGCCGCCTTGCCGCTCCGCCTGACGGCGCTGACTCCCTGCTTCCGCTCCGAAGCGGGCGCGGCCGGCAAGGATACCCGCGGCTATATCCGCCAGCACCAGTTCGAGAAGGTCGAGCTGGTGACGATCTGCGCGCCCGACCAGTCCGAGGCCGAGCATGAGCGGATGACGGCTGCGGCGGAATCGATCCTGCAGGCGCTGGAGCTGCCCTATCGCAAGGTCCTGCTTTGCGCCGGCGACATGGGCTTTACCGCGAAGAAGACCTTTGATCTTGAGGTCTGGCTGCCGGGCCAGAACGCCTACCGCGAGATCAGCTCGATCTCCAACTGCGGCGATTTCCAGGCCCGGCGGATGAACGCGCGGTTCCGCGCCGAGGAGAAGGCCAAGCCGGAATTCGTCCACACGCTCAATGGCTCGGGCCTGGCGGTTGGCCGGACGCTGGTGGCCGTGCTGGAGAATTACCAGCAGGAAGACGGTTCGGTCGAAGTGCCGGCGGCCTTGCTGCCCTACATGGGCGGGATCGACCGGCTGGTGCCGGCCTGATGCGCATCCTGCTGACCAACGATGACGGCATCTTCGCCCCCGGCCTGACCGTGCTGGAGGCGATCGCGCGGCAGTTCTCGGACGATATCTGGATCGTCGCCCCGGCCGAGGAACAGTCGGGCGCGGGACATTCGCTCACCCTCTCGCGCCCGGTGCGGCTGCGCCAGCATGACGAGCGCCGCTTTTCGGTGTCCGGCACGCCGACCGATGCCGTGATGATGGGCCTGCGCGAGGTCATGCCGCAGGCGCCTGACCTGATCCTGTCGGGCGTCAATCGCGGCGCCAATCTGGGCGATGACGTGACCTATTCGGGCACGGTCTCCGCCGCCATCGAAGGCGCGCTGGCGGGCATCCGCTCGATCGCGCTGAGCCAGGTCTATGCCAGCGAAGGCATGGGCGATGCCGTGCCGTTCGGCGCGGCCGAGGCCTGGGGGGCCAAGGTCATCGCCCCGCTGCTCGACCTGCCGTTTGCGCCGCGCACGCTGGTCAACGTCAACTTCCCTGCGCTCCCGGCCGATCAGGTTCAGGGGATCCGCGTGGTCCGCCAGGGCTTCCACGACTATTCGCGCGGCACGATCGTCGAAGGTGTGGACCCACGCGGCTACCGCTATTTCTGGTTCGGCCTTGATGGGATAGAGCATACCCCCGGTCATGCGACCGATCTTGAGGCAATCCAGGATGGCTTTGTGGCGGTAACCCCCTTGCAGCTTGACCTGACGCATGAGGCTTCGCTCGCCGAGCTGGCGGGGCGCTTCGCCTGATGGTGCGGGCCGGTCTTGCACTGGCCCTGGCGGTGCTGGCCGCCGCCCCGCTGCTGGCTGAGGACGATCCCAAGACAGCGACCGAATATGTCGTGAAATCCGGCGAAACCCTGGGCGGGATCGCCAACCGCGTTGAAGTCCCGCGCGTGCTGATCATCGAGGCCAATGGCCTGAAGGCGCCCTATACCGTCCGCGCCGGGCAGAAGCTGGTCATCCCGCGCCGCCGCACCCATACGGTCAAGGAAGACGAGACCGGCCTTGGTATCGCGCTGGACTATGGCGTGGCCTGGTCGGCCATCGCCGCAGCCAACGGGATCGACCCCAAAAAACCAGTCAAGGCCGGGCAGAAGCTGGTGATCCCGACGATCACCAAGGCCCCGCCGCCGCCCGAGCTTGCAGCCAGCCCCGCGCCCAGCGCTTCGCCGAAACTGGCGCCCGATCCCGGCCCAGCGCCGGGCGCGCCCAAGACCCTGGCCCAGCCGCCCGCGCGGTTTGCCTGGCCGGTCAAGGGTGAGATCCGCCGTGATTTTGTGGCGCGCGGGGGCGCCAAGGCCTTCCACGACGGGATCGACATCACGGCCGACAAGGGCACCGCCGCCCGCGCCGCTGCCGCCGGGACGGTGATCTATGCCGCGCAGGGACCCAAGGAGTATGGCCTGACCGTGATCATCCATCACGGCGGCCGCTGGACCACGACCTATTCCTTCCTCGACAAGATCACGGTCAAGGATGGCGACAAGGTCAAGGCAGGCGAGCGCGTCGGCCTGGTGGGCGAGACCGGCCTTGCCACCGAACCGCAACTCCATTTCGAAGTGCGGCGGAACCGGGTCGCGCTCGATCCGGTAAAGTACCTGCCAAAAGACGATTAACCGCAGGCTGCAATTAACCGCTTGACCCTGACATGATGTGAAGGTCCAAAAGACCCAGCGTCATCGCAGGAGTCGATTCAAATGACGCAGCACAGCCATTGCCACCACGGCCATGATCACACTGGCGCCAACCATCAGGTGCATGTGGTCCACGATCCCGTTTGCGGGATGACGGTCGATCCGCTTACCACCCCGCACCATGCCCAGCTCGATGGGCAGGACTGGCACTTCTGCAGTGCTGGCTGCCGAACCAAGTTCATCGCCGATCCGCAGCGCTACCTTGAACCGCAGCCGGAAGTAGCGGTGCCCGAGGGCACGATGTGGACCTGTCCGATGCATCCCGAAGTGCGGCAGGACCACCCCGGCCCCTGCCCGATCTGCGGTATGGCGCTGGAGCCCGAACTGGTGACCGCCGACAGCGGGCCGAGCCCGGAGCTGGCCGACATGACCCGTCGGTTCTGGATCGCCCTGGCGCTCACCCTGCCCGTCTTCCTGCTGGAAATGGGAAGCCACCTGTTCCCCGCGCTGCACCACCTGGTACCGATGGAGCAATCGACCTGGATCCAGCTCGTGCTGGCTACGCCGGTGGTGCTGTGGGCAGGCTGGCCGTTCTTCGAGCGTGGCTGGGCCTCCCTCAAGACGCGCAACCTCAACATGTTTACGCTGATTGCCATGGGGACCGGCGTTGCCTGGAGTTACAGCATCGTTGCTGCCCTCGCGCCCACAGTGTTCCCGCCGGCCTTCCGCGGCGAGGACGGCATGGTCGCGGTCTATTTTGAAGCAGCAGCCGTCATCACGGTGCTGGTGCTGCTGGGTCAGGTGCTCGAACTGCGGGCGCGCGAGCGGACCTCGGGCGCGATCAAGGCGCTGCTGAACCTCGCCCCAAAGACCGCGCGGCGCATCCTGCCGGGCGGTGAGGATGAGGAAGTGCCGCTGGAGCAGATCATGGTCGGCGACCGGCTGCGCGTGCGCCCGGGCGAGAAGGTGCCGGTCGATGGCATGGTCGAGGACGGCCGCTCCGCGCTCGACGAAGCAATGGTAACGGGCGAATCGATGCCCGTGGCCAAGGCGGCCGGCGATACGGTGATCGGCGGGACGCTCAATCAGACCGGCGCGCTGGTGATCACTGCGACCAAGGTCGGCCGCGACACAATGCTCTCGCGCATCGTGCAGATGGTGGCCGATGCCCAACGCTCGCGCGCGCCGATCCAGCGGATGGCCGATCAGGTGGCTGGCTGGTTCGTGCCGAGCGTGATCGCGGTTGCCGTGCTGGCCTTTGCCGGTTGGTCGCTGTGGGGACCAGAGCCGCGCTTTGCCCACGGCCTGGTTGCGGCGGTGGCCGTGCTGATCATTGCCTGTCCTTGTGCGCTGGGGCTGGCCACGCCGATGTCGATCATGGTCGGCGTGGGTCGCGGAGCCGGCCAAGGCGTGCTGATCCGCAACGCCGAAGCGCTGGAACGGCTGGAGAAGGTCGATACCCTGGTGGTCGACAAGACCGGCACCCTAACCGAAGGGCATCCGGTGGTCACTGCCGTGGTGCCCGTTCCGGGTCAACCTGAAGACACCCTGCTGCGGCTGGCCGCTGCGGTGGAGCGCGCCTCGGAGCATCCCCTGGCCGAGGCGATCGTTGCGGCGGCACGGCAACGCGGGCTGACCCTTCCCGAAGTTTCCGACTTCGATTCACCGACCGGGCGCGGTGCGCTAGGCACGGTCGAAGGGCGCCGCATCGTCCTTGGCAACGCGCGATTCCTGACCGAGCATGGCGTGCCGACGAAGGCCTTCGCCGCAACTGCGGAAGGGCACCGACGCAGCGGCGCGACCGCGATCTTCGTGGCCGTCGATGGCGAGATTGCCGGCGTGATTGCCATCGCCGACCCGATCAAGGAGACCACGCCCGCGGCGGTGGCTGTCTTGCAGGCTGAAGGGCTGCGGGTGGTCATGTTGACCGGCGACAATCGCACTACGGCGGAGGCCGTAGCCGCCCGCCTCGGCATCACGGAGATCGAGGCCGAAGTCCTGCCGGATCAGAAGGCCGCCGTGGTTGCCCGCCTGCGCAGCGAAGGCCGGGTCGTCGCCATGGCGGGCGACGGAGTCAACGATGCCCCGGCGCTGGCCGCCGCCGATGTCGGCATCGCGATGAGCACCGGATCGGACATCGCGATCGAAAGCGCCGGCGTCACCCTGCTCAAGGGCGACCTCGGCGGGATTGCCCGAGCCCGGCGGCTTAGCGCGGCGACGATGGCGAACATCCGCCAGAACCTGGTCTTTGCCTTTGTCTACAATGCGGCGGGGGTGCCGATCGCGGCGGGGCTGCTCTATCCGGTGTTTGGTCTGCTGCTTTCACCGATGATCGCGGCGGCGGCGATGGCCCTGTCCTCGGTCAGCGTGGTCAGCAACGCGCTGCGGTTGAATGGGGTAAGGCTGTGAACATCGGAGCAGCAACCCGCGCCAGCGGCGTTTCGCAGCGGATGATCCGCCATTACGAACAGATCGGCCTGATCCCCGGGGCGCCGCGGCGCGACAGCGGTTATCGCGATTACAGCGAGGCCGATGTCCACCGCCTGCGCTTCATCGCCAATGCCCGCGACCTGGGCTTCGCGATCAGCGAGATCGCGACGCTACTGGCGCTTTGGTCCGACCAGGACCGCGCCAGCAGCGAGGTCCGCAGCCTGGCACTGGCCCATGCCGAAGAGCTGGGTCGCAAGGCCCAGGCGCTGGAGGCGATGCGCCAGACCCTGCTGGACCTGGCGCGGCAATGCCACGGCGATGATCGCCCGGACTGCCCAATCCTCCAACGGCTGGAGGATTAGAGCGGCTTGAAGGTGACCTTTAGCCCGTCCTTGGGCTTGGGGATCGGCCAGGGCTGCCATTCGGGCGCGTAACCGGGTTCGATCTCAATCTGGTAGCGGCTGAGCAGGTGCGCCAGCAGGATCTTCACCTGCATATAGGCAAAGTGCAGCCCGAGGCACATGTGCGCCCCGCCGCCGAACGGCACCCAGGCGTACTTGTGCCGCTTGGCGACCAGTTCGGGGGTGAAGCGCATGGGATCGAACTTCGCGGGTTCGGGCCAGTGCTCTTCCTCCATGTGAACCGCCGCCGGGCTGATGCCCACGGGGGTGCCAGCAGGCACGCGCACACCCTTGAAGGTGAAGTCCTTCAGCGCGCGGCGCGGCATCGAGGGGACCGGCGGGATCAGCCGTAGCGCTTCCTTGAAGGCCATCTCGGTCAATTCCAGCTTGCCGAGATCGTCATAGGACAGCGGCCGCCCTTCGCCGCCGGTCACGGCCAGGATTTCGGCGCGCAGCTTATCCTGCCATTCGGGGTTCTTGGCGAGCAGCCAGATCAGCGAGGTGGCCGAGCTGGTGATCGTGTCATGCGCCGCCATCATCAGGAAGATCATGTGATCGACCACTTCGTCGACCGGCAGCAGCGAACCATCCTCGCGCGTGGCAGTGGCAAACTGGCTGAACATGTCCTGCCCGCCGCCCGCCTCGCGCCGCTTCAGCGTTTCGCGGGTGAAGTAATCGAGCAGGAACTTGCGCCCCGCCACACCACGGCCCATCGCCGTGAAGGGCAATGGCTTGCGCACCACGCCGATCGAGGCCGCAACCATGTCGACGAAGGCCTTGTTGATCGCATCGGCTTCTGGCCCCAGCGGCACGCCCAGGAAGCTGTCCGCCGCCAGATCGAGCGTCAACTGTTTGATCGCCGGATAGAACAGGATCGACTGCCCGCGCCATTCCTCGGCCCGGGCGGCAATCCCGGCGTTGAGCGCGCCCGAATAGTGCCGCATCGGCCCCGGCTTGAAGGCGATCGACAGTGCGCGGCGATCGGCGCGGTGGTGATCGAAATCGAGCAGCATCAGCCCGCGCGGGAACAGCAGGTCGAGCACCGGGCCCCAGCCCTGCTCGGACGAGAAAATCTTGTCGCGATCGAACAGCACCAGTTCGTTGGCATCGGCGCCGAACATGATCACCCCGCGCCGGCCAAAGCTGTTGTTGCGATAGATATCGCCATATTTGGCGCGCATCCGGTTGCCGAACCCCGTGGGGTCAGCCAGCAATTGCAGGGTGTTGCCCAGGATCGGCCAGCCATCCTCACCGGGGATGTGTGCGAGCGCATCCTTGGGCTGCGACTGGTTCCAGTGGGTGAACTTGGGAGCTTCAGGGGCAAGGGAGGCCATTAGTCATCCTTTTGGACACTTACTGACAACGATGTAACTTAATCGAACGATTAAATCCATCCCCCAAGCTCGCGCCGCACCAGCGCCTCGAGCATGGCCATCCCCGCTTCTGACGTATTAAGGCAATCGAGCGCGGCAAATTCAAGCCCCCCGGCCTCTTCGAACACCTCGCGCCCGCGGATGGCCAGCTCCTCGCGCGTTTCCAGACAGTCGGCCGAAAAGCCTGGTGCAGCGATGGCGAGGCGCTTGATCCCGCCCGTGGCCAGCGCCGTCAGCGTGTCTTCGGTATAGGGCTCAAGCCACTTGGCCCGGCCAAAGCGCGACTGGAAGCTGGTCTCGATCCGCAAGCCGGGGAAATCCGCCGCCAAGGCCTCGCCCAGCAGCCGCGCGGTCTTGCGGCACTGGCAGTGATAGGGATCGCCCAGGTGCAGCGTGCGTTCGAGCATGCCATGGAACGACAATAGCAGCACCTCGGGAACGAAGGGCAAGGCGCGCAGCTGCCGCGCCAGATCATCGCGCAGCGCGGTGATGTGCAGCGGATCGTCGTAATAGGGCGGCAGAGTGCGCGTGCTGGGCTGCCAGCGCATCGCGGTCAGCTGCCGGCCCAGTTCGTCGATCGCGGTGGCGGTCGTGGCGGCGGAGTACTGGGGATAGAGCGGCGCAACCAGGATCCGCTCGCAGCCCGCCGCCTTCATCTCGGCCAGCACCGTCCCCATCGCCGGATTGCCATAGCGCATCGCCCAGCGAACCATGATCCCAGTGCCCAATTGCCCTTGCAGCGCTTCGGCCTGGGCCTTGGTAATCGTCGCCAGCGGCGAGCCATCCGGACCCCAGACCTGGGCATAGGCATGAGCCGATTTCTTCGGCCGGACATTGAGGATGATCCCGTTGAGGATCGGCCACCAGACCAGCTTGGGGATCTCCACCACGCGCGGATCGGACAGGAATTCCTTGAGATAGCGCCGCACTGCCTTGGGCGTGGGCGCATCGGGCGTGCCAAGGTTGACCAGCAGCACGCCAACGCGCGGCGCGATGATGGGAGGATGGCCGGCCGGAAGGTTCATGCAAGTTCCCCGGTAAGCGGCAAGGAGTGCATGCGGGAACCTCCGGCCGAAAAGAGCGCATTGGCGATTGCCGGGGCGGCCACGGCCACGCCCAGTTCGCCCGGATCGCAGGGCGGTGCATCGCCTTCCATGAATTCCACCTCGATCTCCGGGCAATCGGCCAGCAGCGGCAGGCCAAGCTGCCCCAGCCGGCCTGACAGCGGCAGGCCATCGGCATAGGCCGTGGTTTGCCCGCGGGCGAGACCCAGGCCAAACAGCAGCCCGCCCTCAACCTGCTGGCGGGCAATGTCGAGGTTCACCACCCGGCCGATGTCGAGCACGGCGGTCAGCTTGTCGACGCGGATTCCGCGCTCGTCGCGGCGGGCCGAGGCGACCAGCGCGATCCGTCCGGCACGGTCGTTCAGCATCATGCGATGACAGGCCAGACCCTGGCCCGAACCGCCGCGCCCGCCGCTCCATTCGGCCAGGGTCGCGGCGCGCTGCAGGCAGGTTGCCAGGCGAATGTCCTGGCCCAGCATGGCCATGCGATAGGACAGCCCCTCGCGGCCCGAACGCGCCGCCAGCTCATCGACGAACGTTTCGATCAGGAAGCAGCCGAGCGCCGCCGCATTGCCGCGCAGCCGCCCGGTCGAGAGCGGCAGCGCAGTCGGCACATGCTCCACCACCAGGTGCGGGATCGCGTAAGGCGGAATGCAGCCGGCCATGGCCAGCGGATCGGCCCGCTCTTGCGCGGCGCGTGCCGCCAGCGGATCGGCGCCATCGAACAGCCGCGCGCCAAATTCGGCTGTCGTCGCCGGCATGGCCACGCGGACCTTGAGCGCGGCGAGCGAGCCGTCCGGCGCGGTCTTGGCCGCCAGCGCGGCCTGGGCCGGAGCACGCGGCAGGTCGCGCACGGCCTCTTGCCAGCGCGACCAGGTCAGTTGCACCGGCTTGCCCACTTCGCGGGCGATCAGCGCGGCCTCGACCGCATGCGGCGTGTCGAGCCGGGCATCGAAACTGCCCCCGGCCGGCGCCGGATAAAGCACCACCTCATCGAGCGAGCGACCCAGCGCTGCGGCAACTGCCTTGCGCGCCGCCTGCGGGGCCTGGCTGGCGACCCACAGCTCAACCTTGTCAGCACTGACCCGCGCCGTCGCGCTGGCCGTTTCGAGCGGCGCGTGGAGCGCCGGGGCGATGCGATAGAGCCGCGCATGGTCGAACGGCGCATGCAGCATGTCGGCATCGCCAAGCTCGGCAATTGCAGTGCCATCACCGCTGCGCAGCACATCGCCCAGCAGGCGCTCGATCGCGCCGCTGTCGGGTTTTTGCTGCGCAGCAAAATTCGGCGCAATCAGCGTCAACGCACGCTCTGCCGACCACCAGTCACGCGCCACGGCCGCCAGCCAATCCGGCCCTTCAACCAGCCGCAGCATGCCCTTCACGCTTGCAGCATTTTTTGCAGCATAAGTGCCAAGTTTGCCCTCGCCCTGCGGCGCGTGGCGGATCGCGGCAAAGACCATGTCCGGCAACCGGACGTCACCAGCAAAAGCATAGCCGCCGTCAACCTTGGCCGGCAGATCGAGCCGCGGGAATTTTGGTCGCGCGCCGTCAGGCTGATCGACCGCCCGCTCTGCCGCCGCTGCCGGGCGCAGCACCGGCGGATCGGGCGGATCGAAGCCGGTTGCCTCTTCCACCAGCTCGGCAAAGCTGGCCTTCTGCTTGCCGTGGGTCACAAAGCCGCCCTGCGCCTCGCACTCTTCCCAGGCCACGTCCCAACGCTCGGCCGCAGCCATGGTCAGCATGGCACGCGCCGCTGCGGCAGCAGCGCGGGCAGCAGCTTCGTGCGCGGCGAGGCTGGAGCCATCGGCGGTGACCATGAAGGCCTCACGCTCGCCAAACCGCTTCGCCAGCGTGCTGTCCTCACCTGCCGCTAGGTCCGGGGCGAGCGGCATCCACAGACTGCGCCATGCGGCGGCAAGCGGCGCATTGGCATAGGCCCCGCTGACCGGGGCCGGCTCGACCGCGATCTGGCGCCAGTCTGCGCCCAGCTCAACCGCAACGATCTGCGCGATCAGCGTGGAGATCCCCTGCCCCATCTCCAGATCGGGCACGGCCACCGTGACCACGCCATCCTGGCCGATCCTGAGCCAGGCATTGAAGGTGTGTTCGCCCTCGCCTGCGGCCAGCGGCGGATCGAAGCGGCGCGGCAGGAGCGCCCAGGCGACCAGCAGGCCGCCAGCTGTCCCGGCTCCGATCAATACGCCGCGCCGCGAGAGCTGCATCAGCTGTTATCCAGCCAGGTCGCGACGCGCCGGGCCAGCGCGAGGAAGGCTTCGGCCTGCGGACCATCGCCCGCCGCAGGCGGCACGCCGGCATCACTGGCCTGGCGGATCGCCATGTCGAGCGGGATGCGGCCAAGGAAGGCGTGGCCCAGCCGCGCCGCCTCGGCCTCGGCCCCGCCGCGCCCGAACGGATCGGATACCTCGCCGCAATGCGGACAGACATAGCCGGCCATGTTCTCGACCAGGCCGATGACCGGAACCTGGCCGGCCTCGAACAGTTGCATCGCCCGGGTCGCATCGATCAGCGCCAGGTCCTGCGGGGTCGAGACGATCACCGCGCCGGCCGGCTTGTGGCGCTGCAGCATGGTCAGCTGCACATCACCCGTGCCCGGCGGCAGATCGACCACCAGAATCTCGGCCGCGCCCCAATCGGCATCGACCAGCTGGCCCAGGGCATTGCCTGCCATCGGCCCGCGCCAGGCAATCGCCTTGCCCGGTTCGATCAGGTTGCCCATCGAGAGGACACCCACCCCGAATTCGGTCGGCACCGGGATCAGCTGCTTTTCGCGCGCATCGGGGCGCTTGCCCTCGGTCCCCAGCAAGCGCGGCTGCGAGGGGCCATAGATATCGGCATCGACCAGTCCGACCTTGCGGCCCAGCCGCGCCAGCGCGACCGCAAGATTGGCGGAGACGGTCGACTTGCCGACGCCGCCCTTGCCCGAGCCGACCGCGATGATCCGGCGCCGCGGCTTGTCCGCCATCATCGCCACGCGGACTTCATTTACCCCCGGCGCGGCAGACAGCGCGTCCTTTACCGCCGCTTCCAGCCGGTCACGCTCGATCCCGTCGAATCCGCTGGCGTCGAGGATCACGGTCGCCGCGCCACCGGCCAGCCGCAATGACTGCAGCCGGGCCTGGGCCAGCGGCGGCAAAAGGGACTTCAAGGCATCATTGTCGCTCAAGGCGGGGCTCCGTTTGCTTCGCCCAGCCCCCTAGCAAGGAAAAAGCGCAGCGAGACCCTGTTTTTTGGTCCAGCACTTCCTATAACGATGTTCATGAGTGGAAATGGCAGTTTCAGGCCGGGCCAGTGGCTGGCCATGGCCGGGCGCAAGAGCCCGTGGGGCAATGGAAACAACGCAGGCGGCAGCGGTGGTGATGAACCACCGGCAAGCCCGCCCGGAGACGGTTCGCCCGCGGGCGATCCGCCCGGCGCGCCGGGGCCGCGCAATCCGTGGCTCAAACCCGACGACTATACCGGTGAGCGGCGCTCCCCCAACATCGAGGACATCTTCCGCGCCAAGCGTAAGGGTCCGGGTGGCGGCGGTGGCGGCGGCGGCTTCCCCTCGATGCCCCCCCGCGCCAACGGCAAGAGCTGGTGGCCGGTGATCCTGGGCGGCGTGGCGCTGATCTGGCTGTTCAGCAGCTCGACCCATCAGCTCAGCCCCAAGGAACAGGGCATCGTCACGACCTTTGGCAAGTACAGCCACACGATCGGCTCGGGCGTGAACTTCACCTTCCCCTGGCCGTTCCAGACGGTGCAGACTCGCGACGTCACCTCGGTCACCAACGACGTGATCCCCGAGGGCGAGGGTGAGAATCTGGTGCTGACCAGCGACCAGAACCTGATCGACCTGTCGTACCAGGTGCGCTGGAACATCAAGAACCTGGAACAGTTCACTTTCGCCTCGACCGATCCGCAGAACACCGTGCGCGACGTGGCCGAAGCCGCCATGCGTCTCTCGGTGGCCGAAGTGCCGCTGAAGGCCGTCTGGGACGGTACCGGGCGCGGCCAGCTTGAGGCCAATACCCGCCGGCGGATGCAGGACATCCTTGATGCCTACCGCGCCGGGGTCAACGTGATCGGGGTCGACATCAAGAAGGCCGACCCGCCCGAAAAAGTCGCCGACGCCTTCCAGAAGGTCAACGTCGCCCAGCAGCTGGCCGAGCGTGACAAGAACAACGCCCAGGCCTGGGCCCAGCAGACCCTGGCCCGCGCCGAGGGTGAGGCGGCGGCCTTTGACAAGGTCTATGCCGAATACAAGCTGGCGCCTGAGGTGACCAAGCGGCGGATGTATTACGAGACAATGGAACGCGTGCTCTCTTCCAACGACAAGGTCGTGGTCGAAGCCAATGGCGTGACGCCTTACTTGCCCCTGCCCGAACTGCGCCGCCGCGCGCAGGAAGCGGCCCCTGCGACGGGAGGCCAGTGATGCTGACCGACCTGTGGCAACGCAGCAAGGGCACCGTGATCGCGATCGGTGCGGCGATTCTGGTCGCCATGTCCTCGATCGTGATCGTGCCAGAAACCCAGCAGGTGGTGGTGGTGCGGCTGGGTGAGCCCGTCCGCAAGATCAACGCCTTCAAGCCGAACCAGGAGTTTGGCAGCACCGGGGCCGGGATCAGCTGGCGCATTCCCTTCATCGAGCAGCTCGTCTGGATCGACAAGCGGTTGCTGTCCTTCCCGATGGAGCGGCAGACCGTGCTTTCGACCGACCAGCTGCGGCTGGAAGTCACCGCCTATGCCCGCTTCCGGGTGATCGATCCGGTCAAGATGGTGAAGACCGCCGGTTCGACCGACCGGGTGATGAGTCAGCTCCAGCCGATCATGACCTCGGTCCTGCGCCAGGAGCTGGGCAAGCGCACCTTCCAGTCGCTGCTCAATGCCGAACGTGGCGCGGCGATGATCCGGATCAAGGAAAACCTCGACAAGCAGGCCCGCGAATATGGCGCCCAGGTGATCGACGTGCGGATCCAGCGGGCTGACCTGCCGGCCGGCGCGCTCGAATCCGCCTTCGCCCGGATGCAGGCCGCGCGCGAGCAGGAAGCGACCACGATCCAGGCCCAGGGCCAGAAGCAGGCCCAGCTGATCACCTCGGAAGCCGAAGCCCGTGCGACCCAGATCTACGCCGCGGCATTCGGCAAGGATCCGGCCTTCTATGACTTCTACCGCGCGATGAAGAGCTATGATGCGACCTTCGCCAACCAGGCCAACAAGGGCAGCAGCACGATCATCCTGTCGCCTGACAACGAATACCTGCGGCAGTTCAAAGGGCGCTGAATGACGTTGGTGGAATCATTCAATTCCGGTTCAGGCTGGAGCGATTGAATCCACCCCGCGCCCCTTGCCGGGTGAGACGATTTTGAAGAGGAAACGCAACACGTGCGATACGCCTATGGAGTAACGAGTGCGCTGCTGGTTGGCGGCGCGGCCGTTTCGGTGCTGACCGGCATTCCCGCCGGGGCGCAGGTGGCGCAGAACGACGCCACCCGGATGGAAGCCGTGGTACCGCGCGCCGGTGCGCCGGCCAGCTTTGCCGAGCTGACCCAGCAATTGCAGCCCGCCGTGGTCAATATCGCCACCCGCCAGCGGGTCCGCGTCGCCAATGGCAATCCCTTTGCCGGCACGCCGTTCGAAGACCTGTTCGGCGGCGGCAATGGCGGCGCGACGACGCGTGAGGCGCAGTCGCTCGGTTCGGGCTTCATCATTTCGGCCGATGGCTATGTGGTCACCAACAACCACGTGATCACCGCCGATGGCCAGGGCGAAGTGCAGTCGATCACCGTCACGCTAGCCGATGGCGCCGAACACACGGCCCGCCTGATCGGCCGCGATGCGCAGTCGGACCTGGCCGTGCTCAAGATCGATGCCGGCAAGTCCCTGCCGTTCGTGCGCTTTGGCAACAGCGAAGCCGCGCGCGTGGGTGACTGGGTGATCGCGATCGGCAACCCGTTCGGTCTGGGCGGCACCGTGACCTCGGGCATCGTCTCGGCGGTCCACCGTTCCTCGGGCGCGAGCCGCTACATCCAGACCGATGCCTCGATCAACCGCGGCAACTCGGGCGGTCCGCTGTTCGACATGAAGGGCAACGTGATCGGCATCAACAATGCGATCTTCTCGCCCACCGGCGGCAACGTCGGGATCGGCTTTGCCATTCCCGCCGACATCGCCTCGCCGATCGTCGACAAGCTGATGCGCGGCCAGGCGATCGAGCGCGGTTACCTGGGCGTGCAGATCGTGCCGGTGACCGAAGACGTGGCGGATTCGCTGGGCCTGGCCCGCAATCGCGGCGAACTGGTCCAGACCGTCCAGCCCGGCCAGGCTGCGGCCGCCGCCGGGCTCCAGCCGGGTGACGTGGTGGTCAAGGTCGATGGCCAGGAAGTCTCGCCCGACAACACCCTGTCGTTCATCGTCGCCAATACGGCACCGGGCAAACGCATCCCGATCGAAGTGATCCGCAACGGCAAGCGCATGACGCTTACCGCCACGGTCGGCAAGCGGCCGAGCGAGGAAGAGCTGGCCAAGCAAACCTTTGCGCCGGGCCAGCCGGATCAGGATGACCGCTTCAACCGCGCGCCCGAAAAGCAGGGCGAAGGCCTGGCCGAACGCGCGCTTGGCCTGTCGGTGCTGCCGATGACCCCGCAGATCGCGGGCCAGATCGGCCTGCCCGCCGACACGCGTGGGCTGGTGATCTCGGTGGTCGATGGCTCATCCGATGCCGGGTCAAAGGGCCTGCAGCGCGGTGACGTGATCCTTTCGGCCAACTACCGCGACATGCTGACGGTTGCGGACCTTGAAGCGATCATCCGCACCGCCAAGGCTGAAAACCGCGCCGCCGTGCTGCTGCGCGTCCAGCGCCGCGGCCAGCCGGCGGCCTATCTGCCGGTTCGCCTGCGCTGATCGATCAGCCCGGCTGAAAAAGGAAACCCCCGCCTTGATCCGGTGGGGGTTTCTTTTTTGGTCTGCTAGTTCGGCCGCGCTCCGGTTGCCTCGCGCAGAAAATCGTCATTCGCGGCCGGCGGCGGCAGCCCCTGCTGGTCCGGACCTTCCTCGATCGGCACATCCTGGCGGTTGGGTTCGACCATGTTGCCCTGATCGTCGGCATAGTAATACTCGTCCGGATTTCCGCCGAGCTGCGCCTCGTCATCGGGTTCAAGCTGCCAGGCGGGCAGAGTCACTTCGGTATCGAACTTCTCGACCGGACGGCCCGCCACGGCGACCGTCATATAGGCCGCAAAGGCGCGGGCCGGGGCGGTGCCGCCCTGCAGCAGGTTGCCGACCGACCTGGCGTCATCGCGGCCCATCCAGACGCCGGTGGTGATCCCGCTGGAAAAGCCCAGAAACCAGCCATCCTTGTTCGAATTGGTGGTGCCGGTCTTGCCGGCCACGGGCCGCCCGATCTGCGCCGCGCGGCCGGTGCCGGTGCTGACCGCGCTCTGCAGCAGGTCGGTGATCCCGGCCGAGACATATTGCGGGACCAGCAGCGGCCCTTCGCGGACCGTCCGCTGGTAAAGCAGCCTGCCATCGACGGTCTGGACCTTGACGATGCCATAGGGATCGATCGCCCGGCCCTTGGCCGAAACAGCGGCAAAGGCGCGGGTCATGTCGATCAGGCGGACATCGTTGGTGCCCAGCACCATCGAGGGGACCGTCGAAATCGGGGTGGTGATCCCGAACCGCTTGGCAATGCCGGCCACGGCGCTGAAGCCCACCTCGTTGCCCAGCTGGGCTGCCACGGTGTTCTTCGAATAGGCAAAGGCGGTGCGGACATCGATTTCGCCGGCATAGGCGCCGTTCGAATTGCGCGGGCTCCAGCCATCGATGGTAACCGGTTCATCGACCACGCGGTCGTTGGGGGTATAGCCCGCTTCCAAGGCTGCCAGATAGACGAACAGCTTCCACGATGAGCCCGGCTGGCGGACGGCGTTGACGGCGCGGTTATAGTTGGACGTGACGTAGTCCGTCCCGCCGACCATCGCGAGGACCGCCCCGTCGCGGTCCATGCTGACCAGCGCGCCTTGCGCACCCTTGGGCGTGTTGGTCTCGATCGCCTTGGTTGCGGCGGCCTGCATCTTGGGATCGAGCGTGGTCCAGACTTCGATCGCCTCGGTATTGTCCGGCAGCAGCAGATCGAGCTGCGGCAGGGCCCAGTCGGTGAAATAGCGGACCGAGTTCTGGTTCTTTTCAGCCGCGAACTTGATCGCGGTGAAATCGACGCCGCTGGCCTGGGCTGGCGTGACATCGCCATTGCCCTCCATCACCGAGAGCACGACCTTGGCGCGATTGACCGCCGCTTCGGTATCGGCGGTGGGCGAATAGTGCGACGGCGCCTTGACCAGGCCGGCGATGATCGCCGCTTCGGGCAGGGTAATCTCGGTGCCGGGATGGCCGAAGAACTTGCGGCTGGCGGCATCGACGCCATAGGCGCCGCCGCCGAAATAGACCTTGTTGAGATAGAGCTCGAGGATCTGGTCCTTCGAGAATTTCCATTCCAGCGCCAGCGCCAGCACCGCCTCGCGCAGCTTGCGGGTATAGCTGCGGCTGCTGTTGAGGAAGATGTTGCGGGCCAGCTGCTGGGTAATGGTCGAGGTGGCGCGCGGCCCCTTGCCGGTCACCACCGACAGGTAGGTGGCGCGCGCCAGGCCGAGCGGATCGACCCCCGGGTGCGAACGGAACCGCCGGTCTTCGACCGAAACCATGGCCGTGCGCATCACCTGCGGGATTTCGTCATACTTCAGCCAGCGGCCATAGCTGGGCCCGATCGAGACCAGCTCGGTCCCGTCGCGGGCGCGGACCAGGATGGTCTGGCCGACCTGGCTGCTTTTGAGTTCATTGAATTCGGGCAGCGACCGCGCGGTCAGGCCAACCGCCACGGCCAGCACCAGCAAGCCGACCAGGGCCAGCGATGCACCCCAGACAAAGAACTTGCGAATGAACCGCCGAAAACCGGTCGGTTCCTCCTTGATGGGCGCGCTGCGCCCCTTCCCATCCTTGCGCGCCATTGCGGTGTGCTAATCCCTCCAGCGGGCCTGGGCCGGCCCGGTCCCTCTTTGCATAGGCGAATTGTAACCGGCGGTGAATCGCAGAATTGGTGCAGAGCCCGTGCTTATTCCTTCGGCTCGAAATCCAGGCTGGCGCTGTTGATGCAATAGCGCAGGCCCGTGGGGGCCGGACCGTCCGGAAACACGTGGCCAAGGTGCCCATCGCAGCGGGCGCAGCGCACCTCGGTGCGGATCATGCCGTGGCTGGTATCGACCAGCTCGTCGATCGGTGCGCTGGGCAGCGGCGCGGTATAGCTGGGCCAGCCGCAGCCGGAATCGAACTTCTCGTCCGAAGCAAACAGCGGCGCGCCGCAGCCGCCGCAGACATAAGTCCCCGCGTCCTTGTTGCGCTCATACTTGCCGGTAAAGGGCCGCTCGGTCCCGGCCTGGCGCAAGATGTGATAGCGTTCCGGCCCCAGCTTCTCGAGCCATTCGGCTTCGGTCAGGTTGAGCTTGTCTGCCATGTCCGGTCTCCTTGGAGGAGGAATATGGGGTCAGTGCAGGTGCTCGACAACCAGCACGGCGCAGTCATGTCCCGCGATCCGCATCCGGGTGCCCGGTTCGGCATCGGGTCCGCGCACCAGCCATTCGGTATCGCCATGCCGCGCCCGCCCGGTACCGCCATCAATGGCATGGGTGATGGTCACTATTTCACCCTGCAGACGGGCACCGCGATCGTTCATGCCCGGATCGGCCTCGTGGATCGGATTGCGCCCGAGATAGCGCTTGCCCAGGAACACCGAGATGATCGCCAACAGGGCGAACAGCACGATCTGCACCGGCAGGCCGATCGGCAGGACCCAGGTGGCAAGGCCAGTCACGATCGCCGCCCCGGCCAGCCAGATCAGGAAGACGCCGGGGATCGCCATTTCGGCAACGGCCAGCACGAGACCCAAGGCAAGCCAGTTCCAGTGCGGATCGAGGTTCGGCAGCCAGTCCATCGGCTCAGGCCTTCTTCTCGCCCAGCGCATCCTTCACCAGCTCGCCAATCCCGCCGACCGAACCGATCAGCTGGGTGGCCTCGACCGGGAACAGGATCGTCTTGGCATTGGGCGAAGTGGCAAAGCCGGCCACGGCATCGGTGTACTTCTGGGCGATGAAATAGTTGAGCGCCTGGGTGCCCGATTTGGCGATGGCATCGGAGACCATGGTGGTGGCCTTGGCTTCGGCCTCGGCCTCGCGCTCGCGGGCTTCGGCATCGCGGAAGGCGGCTTCGCGGCGGCCCTCGGCGGACAGGATTGCGCCCTGCTTCTCCCCCTCGGCGCGCAGAATTTCGGCGGCGCGCAGACCCTCGGCCTCAAGGATCTGGGCGCGCTTCTCACGCTCGGCCTTCATCTGGCGGGCCATGGCGTTCGAGATGTCAGCCGGCGGGCGGATGTCCTTGATCTCGACCCGGGTGATCTTGACCCCCCAGGGCGACGTGGCGTGATCGACCACCGACAGCAGCCGGGCGTTGATTTCGTCACGCTTTGAAAGCGTCTCGTCGAGATCCATCGAACCCATCACCGTGCGCAGGTTGGTAGTGGTGAGCTGCATGATCGCGACATAAAGGTTCGATACCTCGTAAGCCGCCTTGCCGGCATCAAGGACCTGGAAGAACACCACCGCATCGACCCCGACCATGGCATTGTCGCGGGTAATGATTTCCTGGCCCGGAATGTCGAGCACCTGC
>VFQM010001465.1_pt1 | contig 20577 bp, 16 predicted proteins | sample 3512391 | NCBI WGS metagenome assembly VFQM01 (sample SAMN10412369, study PRJNA504923) | tailings metagenome | isolation source: Replicate 1 from Balatoc abandoned mine | place: Philippines | reverse complement strand
AACCCTAAAAGACGACCGTGTTAACAATACGAGAATAACAAATTTTAAAAAAAAATGACATTAAAAAGAACTACGATTGCACTTATATTATTTCTCTTTACCTCTTTAAATCTATTTTCTCAAACCGTGGAGAAAGATAAAGACCTACGAACACTAGTAACATTATTAGATTATATAGCAAAAGATTATTCGGCCGCAGTTGAAAACGGCAAAGTAATCAACGAGTTTGAATTTGCTGAAATGAATGAGTTTGTGGAAAAATGTATCGCCCTGCAAAAAGATTTAACGCCAGTAATCAACAACGAAAAATTTAACGAGTTTTCAAGCCCTCTGCAAGAGTTGCAACAATCTATTTCTAACAAAAAGGATAAGACTACAATAGCTACAATTGCATCAAGTACTAAAAATAAAATTTTAGGTTTGGGAATACTCAAGATTACCCCTAACAGCTATCCTTCTCTAAAAAAAGGTGCGGTTTTATTTCAGGCAAATTGCGTTTCTTGTCACGGAGATAAAGGCTTTGGGGATGGTGTTGCAGGTAATGGGCTTGACCCTGCACCGGCTAATTTTCACGAAGCTGAATTTTCTCCATTTCAAGCTTATAATGTTATCAAAGTAGGAATTCAAGGCACAGGTATGGCTTCTTATTCTCATCTTTCAGAAGATGAAATTTGGAATTTATCCTTTTATATCTCGTCACTGAAACACGACAAAGACGACTCAAAAATTAAGTTACCCAATAATTTGCATTTAGACAGTATCAGCAAATGGAATGATGAAGAACTGCAAAACTTTTTAGATAAATCTTCCGATAAAATAACGGTTGGGCAGGTACGGCATTATGAACCCGAAAGACCCAACCCTTTGGATGTGGCAATGGAAAACCTAAATCTTTCTTATGATATTTTCCAAAAAGGCGACAACAAACAGGCTGAAAAATATGCTTTGACTTCTTACCTTGAGGGGATCGAGCTTGTCGAAAATCTGTTAAATGCTTCTTCGCCTGCATTGGTAAGAGATATTGAAAGAGATATGATAGCTTACAGAAAAGCACTTCAAAACAATGACAAAGCAGGTGCAGAAAGCTATTACAACAAGCTGAAAGAAGAAATAACATCAGCAAAAACGCTTTTGGCAGAAAGGGATTATTCCTTTGCATTTATCTATGGTTCGGCATTATCTATTTTGATAAGGGAAGCATTGGAAGCCCTGTTAATTATCCTGATTATTTTAAGTGTTTTAAGACCTATGCAAATTAAAAAGGCAGTTGTAGCGGTACATTCGGGTTGGGTTTTGGCTGTTTTGATTGGTTTTGCAAGTTGGTTTTTTGTCGATAAGCTGATTAACTTAAGTGGAGCTTCAAGGGAACTAATGGAGGGTGTCGGTGCTATCCTTGCCGTATTGGTGTTGCTCTTTGCAGGTGTCTGGCTTCATTCCCATTCCGAAATATCAAAGTGGACACACTTCGTAAAGACCAAAATAAACCGAATTTCTGAAACAGGAAATTGGATTGGCTTGTTTGTTTTCTCTTTCGTTGTTGTTTTCAGAGAAGCGTTTGAAGTGGTTTTGTTTCTTTCATCGTTGAAGCTGAACAATCCCGATGTTGCAGGTTCTGCCATTAATTGGGCTTTATTGACTTCGGTTGTGATAGTAGCCGTTATTACTTTCGTTTTCCTGAAATACACTAAAAAATTACCAATCGGCAAATTCTTTAAATTGGCTTCTTATATGGTTGCTGTTTTGGCTGTGGTGCTGGCAGGTAAAGGAATTATGGCATTTCAGGAAGCAGGTTATATCCCCATTACACCTATTGACTTTATTCCCCGAATAGATTTGTTGGGTATTTATCCGAATTTACAATCAATATCAGCACAGGTTTTTGTACTTGCCATTATTGTATTTTTCAATTGGAGAAACCAAAGAAGCAAAAAGAATTAATCATCATAAAACAGCAATACAAAAAATAAATGGACAAAATCAATAAGTACCAAACAGGCGTAATTTTAGTAGCTGTAATTGCAGGGCTTTTATTGGGGCATATAAATTTTGTGGCAGATTATTCCGCCAAATTCATCGTACCCTTACTTATGGTTATGCTTTTCGGACTGTTTTTAACTATCAACATCAATGAACTGAAAAGCTCTTTTCTCAATGTAAAGTTTTCGCTTACCAATATCATCATCAATTTTGTTTGGACACCGATTTTCGCTTACATTTTAGGATATATTTTTCTCACGAACGATTTGCCGATATGGATTGGTTTTGTGATGCTGATGGTTACGCCCTGTACGGATTGGTATTTGGTATTTACAGGAGTTGCCAAAGGCAATGTGCCTTTATCTACTTCCATACTTCCTGTAAATTTGATTTTGCAGGTTCTTTTATTGCCCGTGTATTTGATGCTGTTTTTTGGCAAATCGGGAAACGTGGAGTTAAGCTCATTGGTCGAAAGTATTCTTTTGGTGCTTGTAGTTCCGTTTGTTTTGGCATTGATTGCCAAAAAGACAATAGGAAAGAATGGTAAAACAGGAACAAACCTCATTCAGTTTTTTGAAAAATCGCAAGTGATGTTCCTTGCTTTGGCGGTTGTTGCAATGTTCGCTTCCGAAGGAAAAAATTTAATAGACAATCCTAATGTAATCTATAAACTGCTGATTCCTGTACTCATATTTTTTGCTGTTACTTTTGTTTTAAGTCAAGTAATCAGCAAACTTTTGAAGTTCAGTTATGCGGACAAGGTAAGCCTTGTTTTAACCACAATGGCAAGAAACTCGCCTATTTCATTGGCTATCGCTGTATCAGCTTTTTCGTCCGAACCATTGATAGCATTATCGTTAGTTATCGGACCGTTAATTGAATTGCCGATTTTGGTTTTGACCTCGCAGGTATTATTGAAGACAAAAAGCGTTGAACAAAAGGGCAGCACATAACAGGGGTAGCTGTTGCACAACTCCCATTTTTAGAAATACTATTTCCAAAACATAAAATTTTGACCTCGTTTAATCACTTTTAAGCGAGATTTGTTTTTTAGTTAACGGTCAAAATGCTAAAAATTGGGGTGCTTAAAATTGAGTTATTGAAGCTTGGAAAGACTGATTTACAAAAGCAAAGCTCTTCCCTGTCTTAGGAAAATAACTTGGTGCTGATGTTGCGGATTTTCAATCCGTTACTTAGAAAAATAAAAACCCTAAAATCCGCAAAATGCGGATTTTTTTATGGGCAATCCTTTGAGTTTTCTAGCAGTCAAATAGGAGTTTTGATTGGGGTTTGTTCGTGGTTTGTTCGTGTTTTCTTCGAATCAGCGTCGGAAAAGTACCCTAAATTACGAACAAACCACGAACAAACGTAAAAGTTGAGTCAACTTTGACCCAAATGAAACTCCAGAGAATTGCTCTGCTTTCTAATTCATTTTGAATTATACATTTGTCTAATTTTTCTGCTCAACAAATCCAAAAATTCCTTATTTTTAACAAAATAATTTTACCAAATGCGCATAGAATATGATATAAAATTGGGCTTCAAAGACGTGATGTTTCGCCCAAAACGTTCTACTCTTAAATCTCGTTCACAAGTAAGTCTGGAGAGAGAATTTATCTTTAGAAATTCTAAAAAGACTTGGCGTGGTGTTCCCATTATCGCTGCCAATATGGATACGGTAGGAACTTTTGAAATGGCAACGGCTCTTGCAGAAGAAAAAATCATTACCGCCATTCATAAGCATTACACGCTAGAAGAATGGTCGGCATTTCTAGAAAATTCGCCAGAAAGCATTTATCAATATATCGCCATCAGCTCTGGAACAGGAAGCAGTGACGAAGAAAAAATTAAAGAAATCATCAGTAAATTTCCAAAAATAAACTTCATCTGCATCGATGTAGCCAATGGTTATTCGGAACATTTTGTGAATTTTGTAAAAAAAGTTCGCGCAGATTTTCCAGATAAAACCATCATCGCAGGAAATGTGGTGACTGGCGAAATGGTAGAAGAACTCATTTTAGCCGGTGCTGATATTATAAAAGTAGGAATTGGGCCTGGTTCTGTGTGTACTACCCGAGTGAAAACAGGAGTGGGTTATCCTCAGCTTTCGGCGATTATAGAATGTGCAGATGCAGCGCATGGTTTGGGAGGACATATCATTGGTGATGGTGGTTGCAAAGTTCCAGGAGATGTAGCCAAAGCTTTTGGTGGAGGTGCAGATTTTGTAATGCTGGGCGGAATGTTTGCTGGTCACGACGAAAGTGGCGGTGAAATGGTGGAAGAAAACGGTAAAAAATTCAGATTATTCTACGGAATGAGTTCTAAAACGGCCATGGAAAAACACAGTGGTGGCGTTGCAGAATACCGCGCTTCTGAAGGGAAAACCGTAAAGGTAAAATACAAAGGACCAGTTGCGCAAACGGTGAAAGATATTTTAGGCGGGGTTCGCTCCACTTGTACGTATGTTGGCGCTTCTCAACTCAAAGAATTATCGAAAAGAACGACCTTTATCAGAGTACAAGAACAGCATAACGAAGTCTTTGGAAACGAATAGCTTAGATAAAAAAACTTTTTATTTATGTTAATGCAATTATTTTATTTGTAATAGCTAATTGAAATGGTAATTATTATCTAATTAACTGTAAATCAAAGGATTTCTAATCAATTTTTTTGGAGATAAAAATATTATTTTTATATTTGCACTCGAAAACACAAGTGCTCCAATAAAATATAATTCTTTGAATTATAATGGCTTAATCCTCGAATTACTCGAGGATTTTCTATTTTAGAAGGGTTTCTCTGAGTTTTTGCGCTGCTTTTTTTACTTCAGTACTCCAATCATCTACTGCGTTTCCATCTGCTCCATCAGAAATATATTTAAGACACAAAAATGGTAATTTTTCTTCTTTGCACACTTTAGCCAAAGCAAAAGCTTCCATTTCTATCACGTTGTATTCTGTATTATAGTGTTCCATTTCGAATTGGTCTCCGCTTCCGCAAATTCCACTCGGAACATCTTCTAAAGCGATGCCGTGTTCTAGAATAATTTCTCCATTTGCAAAAGGCGTTTCAAATTTTTGAAAACCAAGTGCCATCACATCCATATCTCTTTGGATAAATTGGGTACAACATACCACATTTCCCTTATTAAAAGCCGTGCTTCCTGCGGTTCCCAGATTAATGATAATATCGGGATTGTACTTTTCTATGCCTTTAAAAAGATGATATGCTGCATTAATCTTCCCTACTCCAGTAAAAATTTTCTGAAAATCCTTAAACTCTTCTTGCGCTTCTACTTCTAAAGCAAAAACCAGAAGTGGATTTTGGTAAACAGTTCCATTAATATTTATTTCTATCATTTTATTTAATTTTATAACGCAAAGAATATCATCTATCCTAACTTTTCTAAGAAAGCAAAGTTCATTCGCTAGCGAATGGTAAAAGCTTATGGAAATCAACTTGTTGATTCAATCTTTGCTTCCTTTTTATCGTTTTAATCTAATTTGCTTTGTGTTTTAAGGCTTTAAAAATGAAAAGACTTCCGAAGAAGCCTTTTTATGTGTGTTTATTGATTTTCAGAATTTTAAGTAAGCATTCCGCCATCTACATTCATGACTTGACCAGTAACATAAGCAGACATTTCACTTCCGAAGAATACACATGCATTGGCTACATCTTCTGGAGTTCCACCGCGTTTCAATGGAATAGCATCTCTCCAACCTTGTACGGTTTTCTCGTCTAAAACAGCCGTCATTTCAGTTTCTATAAATCCTGGCGCAATCGCATTACAACGGATATTTCTAGAACCCAATTCTAAAGCTACTGATTTCGTGAAACCAATTACCCCAGCTTTAGAAGCTGCATAATTCGCTTGTCCAGCGTTTCCTTTTACCCCAACTACAGAAGTCATGTTGATAATAGAACCGCTTCTTGCTTTCATCATGGGTTTAATTACCGCTTTGGTCAAGTTGAAAACAGAATCTAGATTTACTTTGATAATCGTGTCCCAATCTTCTTTTGACATTCTGAGCATTAAATTATCTCTGGTAATTCCGGCGTTATTGATTAAAATATCGATTTTCCCAAATTCTGCCATTACATCATCTACTAATTTCTGAGCTGCTTCATGGTCTGAAGCATCTGATTGATAACCTTTGATTTGGGTAACAGAACTTAATGATTTTTCTAATTCCTGTGCTTTTTCTACAGAACCTGCATATGTAAAAGCCACTTTCGCACCTTGTGCTGCAAAAACTTCTACAATTCCTTTTCCGATTCCGCGAGTTCCTCCTGTGATAAGAGCCACCTTTCCTTCAAGTAGTTTCATTTTATATCAAGTTTAATATTTCAATATGAATTTCTGCAAATGTAAGAGAATTTATTCATTCTGTATTTACTGCATAATGATAAGAATTTAAATTGCGTTATTGACTATTCATTTAAACCTTTTCCCTCAAATATTTTTGGTTTTAGTTTTTCTATTCTTAAAATTCTAGTCGCCGATTGTTTTGCTGAAGAAAAATGCAGTAAATATGCGCGTTGTCTACCAGGAGTTAAAGATTTAAACGCCTTTTCAAAATCTTTATCTTGGCTAAAAATTTCTTCTAATTCTTCGGGTAATTTTTGTTCTTCTATTGTTTTGAAAGTAACTTTTGCGCCAGATTTTTCGAGGGCAATCATTTCTTTGATGTAGTCTTTCAAAACAGATTCTAATCCAATGATTTGATGTAGATTAGTAAACTTTACGATTTTCGCAGATTGTGTGTTTTGACCTGCAAATTCTAAGATTTTATGTTCGTCTTTCAGCAAAACTCCTTTGAAAAAACTCAATGTACAAAAGTCTTTGAAACTACCCAAAATAATGAGATTGCTTCCATTAAAAGAATAACACGGTTGATACCATTTTACCTCCTCCGTTAAACCACAATCCAAAACAATAGAACGAAGTTTTGCAAGTTCTTCTTTCCAGTTTTTATTTTTGGCAATAAGTTCTTCTACGGTGGGTTTCATGTCAGAAAAATTTACAGAGCGTTATTCACAATTAAAACAATTTCGCCTTTCAGTGTTTTACTTTTAGAAAAAGCAATGAGTTCATCAATGGTTCCGCGCTTGGTTTCCTCGAATTTTTTAGAGATTTCTCGGCTTAAACTTACTTTGGTATTTTCCCCAAAAAATTCTTTAATCTGTTCTAAAGTAGTATTAATTTTATGCGGACTTTCGTATAAAACAATGGTTTTTTTCTCTTCCGCGAGTTGTTTTAGTTTGGTTTGTCTGCCCTTTTTTTGAGGTAAAAACCCTGCGAAATAAAAATCGTGATTCGGTAAACCCGAAACCACCAAAGCAGGAACAAAAGCAGTTGCACCAGGAAGACAAATCATTTCCAAATCTTCATCTGCGCAAGCTTTCCCAAGCAAATATCCAGGATCTGAAATTCCGGGAGTTCCTGCATCGGTAATAATGGCAATGTTTTGTCCAGATTTTAAATCTGCAATTACTTTTTCCGTTGCAGTATGTTCATTATGAAGATGATACGATTTTAGAGGTTTAGAAATTTCGTAATGCTTTAACAAAATCCCCGAAGTTCTGGTGTCTTCACAAAGGATATAATCTACTTCTTTCAGCACTTTTATCGCTCTGAAAGTCATATCTTCAAGGTTTCCAATCGGTGTTGGAACAAAATATAGGATTCCGCTCATTTTATTTCTTTTATCTATGAATGAATTCATAGATTCACAAATCGTTCGTTCCTCCGGAACTCTCTTAAATCTACAAAGTCGCAGAGCGACGAACGAAATTAAAGTCTGAGATTTTAATCTTAGACAAATTTAAATTAAATCTTCAAACCAATAATTTTCATCATACTCCACCTCAAATTTCTGTAAAAGTTTTAAATATTCATTTTTAAAATCCTCTTGATTATGATGAATTTCTTGATTTTCTATATATTTATATACATTAGGTATAGAACTTTGATTATAACTAAAACCTCCAAAACCTCTTTGCCATTCAAATCTTTCCTCTAAAAATTGATTTTCATTAACCCATTTTGATGATTTTGCTTTCACACTTTTCATCACTTCTGAAAGTGAAAGTGTAGTTTTCAACGTAAAAAAACAATGAACATGGTCTTCAACTCCATTTACAATAATAGTTTGACAACCCGTTTCATTTATCAAATTTCCAATAACTGCAAATAATTCTTTTCTGAAACATTCCTTAATGAGAGCATTTCTATATTTTACTGCAAAAACAGTTTGCACGTATAGTTTTACGTAGGTATTGGGCATCGTTAATAGTTTTCTTATTCTCTATGAATGAATTCATAGATTCACAAATCGTTCGTTCCTCCGGAACTCTCTTAAAATTACAAAGTCGCAGAGCGACGAACGAAATTAAAGTCTGAGATTTTAATCTTAGACCAATTACAATTTCTCATATAAATCTTTACAAAACTCCTCCAAGCTAGGATCTCTTGCTCCCATCAACAATAAAACCGAATTTTCTGATAATGAAGATCTTACCGTTTCTAAAAACTGGTTTCTATCTTCTACGAAGTAGGCTTTTTTGCCTTTCGCTTTTATGTCTTCAATTAAATCGTTTGCAGAAATATCTTTCACAGCAGTTCCGCCTGCGTAGAAAATTTCGCTCATCCAGATTTCATCATTTTCACGAAGTGTATTCGAGATTTCTTCTACAAAATCTTGTCTCAAAAATCTTGTTGGCCCATAACCATGCGGTTGAAACCAAGCCACTACTTTCTCTGCCAAAGGTTGACAAGCCTTAATACTTGCAGCACATTTTGCAGGATTGTGCGCGTAATCATCAATCACCCAAACTCCATTTTTTTGTCCCAAAATCTGATGACGACGATAAATTCCTTCGTATTTTGATAAACTTTCGGCACAAGTTTTTAAATCAACCCCAATTTGATTGGCCACCGCAACTGCAGCTGTAGCATTTTCTACGGTGTGCTGTCCGATTGCGTTCATTGTAAATTCTTGATTATCAATTTCAAAACTTAATTTAAAACCTTCTTGTTCGAAGTTTTTAGCAGCAAAACCAGCTTCAGTTTCAAAACCGAAATCATTTTTTTTATTCGCCGACAAAGTTTTGGCCAATGCATTCGATTGATTTACAATGTATAAACCTTTAGTATTATTTTTAAAAATGGTAAAAAGTTCTATCAATTCATCAATTTCTTGATGGTCTTTGTCGATATTCAAAAGCAAACCAATTTCTGGTTCGTATTGTACAACCGAACCATCGCTTTCATCAGCTTCTATAATGAGCCAATCTCCTTTTCCTACGTAAGCGTTGCCAATTTTTCCTTGTTTGATAATACTCGTTAAACCCGCTCCAGAAATAATGGACGGTTCTAAACCTGCATCCAACAAAATTTGAAATAACATCGCCGAAGTGGTTGATTTTCCAGAAGTTCCCGCAACTGCAACCGTTTTTTTACTTTTCGCAATCATCGCGAGAAGTTGACTTCTTTTAATAATCGGAATTCCAAGTTCTTTGGCTTTTTTAACTTCGTAAACGGTGTCTTCAATCGCAGTAGAAACCACTACCAAATCAGTTTCTTTGGTAATTCCGCTTCCGTCTTGTAGAAAACACTTTATTCCTTCATTTTCAAGTTGTTCCTTGGTTTTATTGTATTCATCAGGATGAAAATATCGGTCGCTTCCCGATACATTTTTGCCAATTCCCTGCAAGTATTGAGCGATTGCACTCATCCCAACTCCTGCAACACCTATGAAAAAGGGATTTTTAAAATCTGAAATATTCATTATTTTTTAGTTGATGGTTAATGGTTGATGGTTGTTGGATTTCTTCTATCAACTAACAACCATCAACTGACAACCAATTTTACATAAATTTATTTTCTACTAAGCTCCACAATCTCTGTGCGTATTCATCTACTTTTTCCCAGCCTTTTTCATAATAAACTTCGCTGAGATATTCTTTTGCTTGTTCTAAAGTAGTATAAGAATTCAGACGATTCACCACTTGATTCAGTTCTACCTGACTTCCGTTAAAAAGAACTTTGGTAAAAGCAATTCTGTCATTAATGTCTAACTTAAAATCTGGAAGTGTTTTTTCGGCTTCCATATAATCTGTAGGAAGATTAGTTTTCAATAAACTCGGTGCTTTTTTCTCTTCTGGAAGATGAGTAACGTCTATTTTTTCTTGAATATGTTCTAAAGGATCATCATCAAAAAGGCTTTGAACAGTTGCTTTCAGTCCTTTAATATGCGCCAATTTGAATTTTTTCTCGTGATGTTCTTTGGTTTCGTGATGAGATTCTTCTTGGGTCACAGATTTTTCTTCAGAAGTTGGCTCAGATTTTTCTTCGTGATGATGAACAGGAGCAGGAATATCTATAATTTTTCTTCTTTCTTCATGAAGTCTTTCTTCTTCATCTTTTTTCTCCATTTCTTCTTTAGCCAAAGTAATTTCAGAAATTTCTTTCTCTTGTTCTTTTTCTATATTTTCAGCTAATTCTTTGATATTCTGTTCTTTTTCAATGAAATATTCTTCGTCAAGTTTTTCTGACACTGCATTTTCGTCAACTGCAAATTCCTCCTCTAGTTCTTCTTCAATTTCTGCAGCAGGTTGACTGAAATCATCTACTTTTTTAGTATCAATTTCAAAGTTTATCACTTGTCTTTCAACATCTTGTTCTACATTTTCTTCGGCACGAATAACAGAAAGCATCTCTGAATAATTTTTCAAAGAAATAACCTTTTCATGAAGTTCTGTGAAAACTCCTACTTCTGCTATAAAATCTTCTTCATTTGAAAAAGATGAAATCTTTGAAATCAATTCTTTAATTTCAGCGAATAATCTTTCTTGTGTTTCTTGTAATTTTTGCATGGCAAATCTTTTAATTTTTGCGTAAATTTGAAACTTATTTATATCTGCTAATTTAGACAATGTTTTTAGAAAATACAATAAACCACGCAAAACAAAGTGGCTGGATGGAAGTAATTTGTGGCTCAATGTTTTCGGGGAAAACCGAAGAACTGATTCGCAGATTGCGCAGAGCTGAAATGGCTGGACAAAAAGTAGAAATTTTCAAACCGAAAATAGATACTCGCTATGATGAGGAAGAAGTTGTTTCTCATAATCACAACAAAATTAGAAGTACTCCTGTAGAAAGTTCAAACGAAATTTTACTCCTGGGTTCTACTTGTGATGTGGTAGGAATAGATGAAGCACAGTTTTTTGATGAAGGAATTGTAGAAGTAGCTAATCAATTGGCTAATAACGGAATACGAGTAGTAATCGCCGGTCTAGATATGGATTTCTTAGGAAGACCTTTCGGACCGATGCCCAATTTGATGGCAACCGCGGAATACGTGACAAAAGTGCACGCGATTTGTAAAACCACAGGAAACTTGGCCAACTATTCTATGAGAACTTCTAGCAGCAAAGACTTGGTACAACTTGGGGAAACCGATAGTTACGAAGCCGTAAGTAGAAGAATTTTTATAGACGAAGTTTTGAATAAAAATTAATGAATTACAGTACAAAAGAAATAGCAGAAATAACTCAATCTCAAATTATTGGGAATAAAAATCTGCAAATTCAACATATTGCTTTTGACAGCAGAAATATTTATTCTACCCTCAAAACTGCTTTTATCGCCATCAATACTCACAAAAATTCTGGTGAGAAATACATTTCGCAAGCGATAGAAAAAGGAATTAAAGTCATTATTTCTGAAAATTTTTATTCAGAATACGACGGAATTACATGGATTATTGTAGAAAATTCTGTAAAATTTCTACAAGATTTAGCACATTATCATATTGAAAATCATCCTATTAAAACAATAGGAATTACTGGAAGTAATGGGAAAACCATCGTAAAAGAATGGTTATATCAATGTTTATGGAATGAATTCCCCACCGTGAAATCCCCAAAAAGTTTCAACTCACAGATTGGATTGCCCATTTCTCTGTTACAAACTTCAGAGAAACACCAAGTAGGAATTTTCGAAGTGGGAATTTCTAAACCAAATGAAATGAAGACTTTAGAGGAAATTTTTTCTCCTAAAATTGGAATTTTGACTCACATTGGAACGGCGCACTCTTCTAATTTCGAAAATGAACTTCAGCTGATTAAAGAAAAACTGATTCTTTTTAAAAATTCAGAAATTATTATCTATAATGGTGATAATGAGCAAGTTTGTAAAGAAATAAAAACACAATATTCTGATAAAAAACTCATTAGCTTTGGTCTAAAAACTCATAATGATGTAAAAATTATCTGTGATTATAAAGACAGAAATCAAGAAATTTTAGTTCAATATTTCTCAGAAAAATTGAGTTTTCCTGCTAATCAGAGAGACGAAGCTACATTGACCAATGCTTTGGCGGTAATCTGTATTTTAAAAGAATTTGGTTTTACCAACGAAAAAATAGTTGAAAAAATCAACAATCTGAAAGCGGTAGAAATGCGATTAGAAAGTGTAAATGGAGTTCGTAATAATTTGATTATCAATGACTCTTTTAACTTAGATTTAGACTCGCTCATTATTGCATATCAGTTTATCAATCAGTATAATAGAGATGAAAAAACCTTAGTTCTTTCGGATATTTTTGATGTGAAAAATGATGATGTTTCGTTGTATCATAAAGTGGCAGAAATTACCAATCAGCAAAATTTCAAACAGATATTTTTAGTTGGCAATCAAATTTCTAGATTTCAAGAAAAATTTAATGCTAAAACCTATACTTTTTCTACCACAAAAGAATTATTAGAAAGCCAACAACTCAATTTCATTGAAAATCAACTGATTCTGCTAAAAGGAGCAAGAATTTTTGAATTTGAGAAAATAAAATCTCATTTAGAACTTCAAAAACACGATACTGTTTTAGAAATAAATCTCAACGCTATTCTGCATAATATTAATGTTCATAAGTCATTGCTAAAACCAGAAACCAAAATGTGTGCGATGGTAAAAGCCTATTCTTATGGACTTGGCGGTTATGAAATTGCAGAATTTTTGCAACATCATCACATTGATTATCTGGGAGTTGCATATGCAGATGAAGGAGTAGACCTTAGAAAAAATGGAATCACTACGCCCATTTTGGTCATGAATCCTGAACAAGGCAGTTATGATGTGATTATAGATTATAATCTCGAGCCAGAAATTTACAGTTTAAGAGTATTAGAACTTTTTGCTAATCAATTGCAATTAAAGGGAATTCAGCAGAAATATCCTATTCATATCAAGGTAGAAACTGGGATGCATCGTCTTGGTTTTAAGGAACATGAAATAGATGAATTGGTAGAAAATCTTAAAAAATACAATGTAAAAGTTGCCAGTATTTTCAGTCATCTTTCTTCTGCAGACCTTCCCGAGGAAGATGATTACACGATGGAACAAATTCATACGTTCCAAAGAGTTTCTTCTAAAATTTCTGAAGCTTTGGGTTATCAACCCATCAGACACATTTTAAATACTGCTGGAATTACCTATTATTCTGATTATCAGTTTGAAATGGTAAGAATTGGAATAGGAATGGTAGGAATTTCTGCCAATCCAAAAGTGAAAAAACAATTACAAAATGCCGTAACTTTTAAAACCGTAATTTCACAAATTTCTGAGGTAAAACAAGGAGATTCAATTGGTTACAACAGAAAGTACAAAGCAGAAAAAGACACCAGAATTGCTACTATTCCTGTAGGTTATGCAGACGGAATTCCTAGATTAATTGGCAATAAAAAAGGATTTGTAGGCATTCAAAACCAAAAAGTATCCATTGTAGGAAATATTTGCATGGATATGTTAATGGTTGATTTACAGAATATTAAAGCCAAAGAAGGAGAAGAAGTGATTATTTTTAACGGTAATCCTACTTTGGAAGAATTCTCTGGATATTGCCAAACCATTCCTTATGAAGTTCTTACTTCTATTTCTAGAAGAGTCAAAAGAATCTACATAAAAGATTAAAACAACACACCAAAACACCCAAATATTACTCAGAAATGAAAAAATTAATATTTTATATATTATTGATTTTCTTTACTTTACATGCAAATGCTCAGGTGAAAGAAAATCTAAAAATTCCCAAAAATCCTAAAATTGGATTGTCACTTTCTGGAGGCGGAGCAAAAGGATTTGCGCATGTAGGCGTTCTAAAAGTGCTGGATTCTCTAGGTGTAAAAGTAGATTACATCTCTGGAACTAGTATGGGAGCAATTGTAGGTGGTTTATACGCTTCTGGTTACACCGGAAAAGATATTGAAAAAATTATTTTAGACACAGATTTTTATAATTTGATTTCTAATCAAAATAACCGCGCCGAAAGCTCTTTTTTCAATAAATCGGTAGATAAATATCTGCTAAAAGTTCCTATAAAAAATGGAAAAGCTACACTTCCCACTTCTATTTCTTCTGGTCAAAAAAATCTATACTTGCTCAAAGAATTATTCAAAAATGTATCTAACATAAACGATTTCAGCAAGTTACCAATACCTTTCTTGTGTGTAGCGACCAATTTAGAAACTGGAAAAATCAAAATTTTTGAAAACGGAGATCTCTCAGAATCTATTTTGGCAAGTTCTGCGTTTCCCTCATTAATGGATCCTGTGAAAATAGGCGATAGTATTTATGTAGACGGAGCAATGACGGTGAACTATCCTTCAGAATTTCTAAAGAAGAAGGGAATTGACATTGTAATCGGTGTAGATTTAAATCAAGGACTTAATAAAAGAGATAAAATTAACAGTATTGTAGATATTTTGAATCAAATCATTGATTTTGGGATTGTAGAAGAGACTAAGAATCAATTAAAATTTACAGATGTTAATATCAAGCCTAATCTTGAAGGTTTAGGAGTAACCAGTTTTGATGATAAAGCCAAAATTCTAAAATCTGGTTATACAGAAGCGATGAAATATGTAGAAATTTTTGACAAACTTCCTAAAAAAGGCTACGAATATCTTAGAATTCCTATTAATCCTATTTATTCTAATATCTATAAAATCGATGCATTAGAGTTAGAAAACAACAAAATTTACAGCAAATATTATGTTCAAGGAAAAATGAGCCTTCTTATTCCTTCTGTACAAACCTATGGAAAGATTAATAAAATGGTAGACAAGCTCTACGCTACTAACAATTATAAAATCATTAATTACGATATAATACAACGCGACAATAAGAACATTCTTAAACTTAATGTTAGCGAAGATGACACAAGGTTTTTCTTAAAATTCGGTCTGCATTATGATGAGATTTTCAAATCTGGATTATTGGCTAATATTACCATTAAAAGACTCGTTTTTAAGAACTCTAACATCTCTATAGATGGTGTTTTCGGGGATAAACCTAGATATTACATCAATTATTTCATTGATAACGGTTATATTCCAGGATTTGGATTCTATGCTTCTGGAATGAGTTTTGACTTAGAAAATGCGGAAGGAACTGCTGTTAATAAATGGAATTGGTACAGAAATGAAGCATTTATACAATCCATTTGGAAAGACAAGTTTGCATTTGGATTAGGTTTAAGTCACGATAATTTTACTACCACAGAAATTATTACCAATAATCAAAAATTTGGCAATTATTTCAATCCATTTGTTTTTATGAGAGCTGATAACCAAGACAGCAAATCATTCCCAAAAAGAGGATTCTATACCAATATAGAAGCAAAAATTTATAATATATTTGACGACGAACAAAATAAAAGAGCCTTCCAAATTAAAGCAGACTTACGAGGAAATTTCCCTATCACCAAATGGTTAACCTACCGTTTGTCTACTTTTTATGGAATTTCAATTAATCCTGTGAATGAATTTTACCAATATCATTTAGGAGGAATTTTTGAACAAAGAATCGTTAATTTTGTAAGATTTAATGGGTATAACCTTGGCGAAGAAAAAGGAAATAATATTTTTACGGTTTCCAATATCTTTCAGTTTAATTTTTACAGAAATTTTTATGTGATTGCAGGAATTAATTCAGCCAATATTTTTGAAAATTTTGATGATTCTAAATTCCTTGATTTGAAATATAATTCAGCTGCAATTACACTAGGATACGACTCACCATTTGGTCAGGTGAAACTTAATTACAGTCACGCCTTTAAATCTAAACCTGGAATTTTCACTGTAGTTCTTGGTCACTGGTTCTAAAAATATAAATTAATGATACATTTTTTTTACGAAAATATAGACGAAAATATAGACGAAAATCTTAAAAATTGGATAGAAAATATCATTATTACCGAAGGAAAAAAACTCGGAGAGATCAATTATATTTTCTGTGATGATGAATATTTGCTCAAAATCAATCAAGATTTTCTAGACCATGATTATTATACAGACATCATTACTTTCGACCAAGTTCGTGGAAAAACCATTTCAGGAGAGATTTTTGTATCTTTGCAGCGAATTAAGGACAATGCTAGTCTTATTTCAAAAAATTACGAAGAAGAAAAGAAAAGAGTAATTGCACATGGCATTCTTCACCTTTGTGGTTATAAAGATAAAACCGAAGAAGAACAAAAAACAATGCGTGCAAAAGAAGATTTTTATTTGTCATTAAAAACAGAATAAAATTTTTCAGAAGCTATTCCCGCTTTCCACTTTTACTCCTCACTCTTAAGCTAAATCAAATGCTTGTTGCGGGGTAACCGTTGCAATCGGGGCTAGTTACACTCCGTAATTGGTATAAAATTTATACAATGTTTCACGTGAAACATTTGAAAAAAAATAGAAAATTTATAAATAGATATAAATGTTATTTAACGAAACATATGATGTAATCGTAGTTGGAGCTGGTCACGCTGGTTGCGAAGCTGCTGCTGCTGCTGCTAATCTAGGTTCTAAAACCATGCTTATTACCATGAATATGCAAACCATCGGACAAATGTCTTGTAATCCAGCAATGGGTGGTATTGCAAAAGGTCAAATTGTAAGAGAAATAGATGCAATGGGCGGTTTTAGCGGAATTGTAGCGGATAAATCTGCTATTCAATTCAAGATGCTTAACCTTTCAAAAGGTCCAGCAATGTGGTCTCCTAGAACACAAAATGATAGAATGAAATTCGCAGAAGAATGGCGATATGTTCTAGAAAATACGCCAAATCTTGACTTTTTTCAGGATATGGTGAAATCTTTAATCATCAATAATGACAAAGTAGAAGGCGTAATAACTTCTTTAGGTATAGAAATCAAAGGAAAATCTGTGGTTTTAACCAATGGAACTTTCCTAAATGGACTCATTCACGTAGGTGATAAACAGTTAGGAGGAGGAAGAATGGGCGAACCAAAAGCTTATGGAATTACCGAACAATTGGTAGATTTAGGCTTTGAAGCTGGTAGAATGAAGACAGGAACTCCAGTTCGTGTAGACGGAAGAAGCCTTGATTATTCTAAGATGGAAGAACAAGCTGGAGACAAAAATCCTCAAAAATTCAGCTATTTAGATACTCCTAAATTAACGAAACAACGCAGTTGTTATATCACTTATACCAATGAAACCGTTCACGAAATTTTAAGAACAGGATTTGATAAATCTCCTATGTTTAATGGTACTATCCAAAGTATTGGACCAAGATATTGCCCAAGTATTGAAGATAAAATCAATCGTTTTGCGGAGAGAAACCGTCATCAATTATTTGCTGAACCTGAAGGTTGGAATACGGTTGAAGTTTATGTAAATGGTTTCAGTTCTTCATTACCAGAAGATGTTCAATTAAAAGCATTACATCATGTTCCTGGCTTTGAAAAAGCTAAAATTTTCAGACCTGGTTATGCTATAGAATATGATTACTTCCCTCCTACTCAATTAAAGCATACTTTGGAAACTAAATTGATAGAAAACCTTTATTTTGCTGGTCAAATTAATGGAACTACTGGTTACGAAGAAGCTGCAGGACAAGGTTTAATGGCAGGAATTAATGCTCATAATAAAGTTCACTACAAAGATGAATTCATACTAAGCAGAGACGAAGCATATATCGGAGTTTTAATAGATGATTTAATTACCAAAGGAACCGAAGAACCATACAGAATGTTTACTTCTAGAGCAGAATACAGATTGCTTTTAAGACAAGATAATGCTGATATTAGACTTACAGAAAAAGCTTACAATCTTGGTCTAGCTAAAGAAGAAAGACTCAAAAATATGGAAGAAAAAGTGGTTAAATCTTCTGAACTTGAAGAATTTCTGAGAGAAACTTCTTTAAAACCTAGTATTATCAATCCTATCTTAGAAGCTAATGAAAGTTCACCGGTAGACCAAGCGTACAGAGCTGCACAGATTCTTACCAGACCTAACCTTTCCTTAGAAAAATTAACTGCAATTGATTTCATCAAAGAAAAAGTAGAACTGTATAATGAAGAGCAAAAAGAACAAGCAGAAATTAATATTAAATACAAAGGTTATATAGAAAAAGAAAGAGATAATGTAGCCAAATTACAAAGATTAGAATCCATTAGAATTCCAGAAGATTTTGATTATTCTAAAATTTCTTCTCTTTCTGCTGAAGCAAAACAAAAGCTCAATAAAATTCAACCTAAAACCATAGCACAAGCCGGAAGGATTTCTGGAGTTTCTCCAGCAGATATTAATGTATTGCTTATTTATTTAGGAAGATAAAAGTAAAATGTTTCACGTGAAACATTTTGGAAATTTGTAATAAATTTAGATTGGACTTAGCAAATTAAATATGAAAATAAAAGATCATTTTTTAAGCAAAGAAATTTTTGAAATTAAAGAAACCGAAATAGAAGGAATTTTTAAAACCTACCCTATTCCAGAAAATTTAGGTAAATATTATGAGAGTAAAGATTACATTTCTCATCACCAAGATTCTAATTCTTTAAAAGAAAAAATTTACAAATTTGCTCAATCTTTTAATCTCAATTATAAAAGAAATATTCTTTCTTCTGTAAGTTTTGAAAATGCTAAAGTTTTAGATTATGGTTGTGGTGCTGGTGAATTTTTGAAACATGTAGAAAATGATGTTCAAACTTTCGGATATGAACCAAGTGATGCTGCCAGAAATTTTGCCAAACAAAAAACTACCAAAACAAAATTTATAGAAAACTTAAATGAAATAGAAAATGGTAGTTTAGATGTGATTACACTTTGGCATGTTTTCGAACATATCGAAAATCAGACTGAGATCCTCTCATTATTTTATGACAAATTAAAATCAAACGGACATTTAATAATTGCGGTTCCCAATTGTACTTCTTACGATGCTAAATATTATAAAGATTTTTGGGCAGCTTATGATGTACCTCGTCATATTTTTCATTTCTCAAAAAAAGGAATGGAAAAATTTTTCAACACCGAAAATTGGAAATTAGAAAAAATAAAACCTCTCCTACTCGATTCTTATTATATTTCAATTTTGAGTGAAAAATATAATAAAAATCCACTTTTTTGGATTTTTGGAGGAATTATCGGAGCGATTTCTAACATAAAAGCATCAAAAACCGGCGAATTTTCAAGTTTGGTATATATTATCAAAAAAATCTAGAAAATCGATTTTTGAGCTATTTCTGAAAGTCAATTTTCAGCTATTTTGATTAAAATTTCAAGTTTTTAGAAATTTTATACATTAAAAAAAAATTCCTTTTTTAAAACAAAAAAATCTTCAGAAAAATTTCTGAAGATTTTTTTATAACCTTTAAACTTAAATAAAGTTTAAATCAAAATTTTTTAATTATTTATCGCAGCAACTCCTGGAAGTTCTAAACCTTCTAAAGATTCTAACATAGCACCTCCTCCTGTTGAAACATAAGAAACTTTGTCTGCATAACCATTTTGTTTTACAAAAGCAACAGAATCTCCACCTCCAACTAAAGAGAAAGCTCCTAATTGTGTAGCTTCGTCTATACTGTCTCCTAATGCTTTAGTTCCTGCTGAGAAATTTTCCATTTCGAAAACTCCAATTGGTCCGTTCCAAAGAATAGTTCTAGAATTCATAATCACATCGTGGAAGATTTCTCTAGTTTTAGAACCAGCATCCATTCCCATCATATTTTCTGGAATGTGATAAATATCTACCTCTTCTCTGTGTGCATCATTATTAAATTCATCTGCAGCAATTACGTCTACAGGTAAGAAAACTTTTACATTATTTAATTTAGCTTTTTCTAAAATTTCTAAAGCCAAATCCATTTTATCAGCCTCTAATAAAGAAGTTCCGATATTTCCGCCTAAAGCTTTAATAAAAGTAAAAGACATTCCACCTCCGATAATTAAATTATCAACTGCTGGCAAAATATTTTCGATAATGGTAATCTTAGTAGAAACTTTAGAACCACCCAATATTGCAGTTACTGGTTTTTCTCCACTTCCTAATACTTTATCTATCGCTTCTAATTCTTTAGCCATCAATAAACCGAAAAATTTAGTTGAAGGGAAAAATTTAGCAATTACAGCAGTAGAAGCATGAGCTCTGTGAGCCGTACCAAACGCATCATTTACATATACATCTCCTAATTTTGCTAATTTTCCAGCAAATTCCTCATCTCCTGCTTCTTCTTCATTATAAAATCTAAGGTTTTCTAACAATAAAATTTCTCCTGGTTGAAGCTCTGCAGCAGCTTTTTCTG
>VFQM010001464.1_pt1 | contig 20586 bp, 24 predicted proteins | sample 3512391 | NCBI WGS metagenome assembly VFQM01 (sample SAMN10412369, study PRJNA504923) | tailings metagenome | isolation source: Replicate 1 from Balatoc abandoned mine | place: Philippines | reverse complement strand
CCCCTTTTTTGCCTATTTTGCTAAATAGATTAGCCTACAAGTTACATAAATTTTAACGCGCTCCCGGAAGAAAATCCCCTATTTTCGAATAAAATTTATCCTCCTTGAAATCGACCCTACTCTACCTGTTTCTGACATTTATTCTTGTTAGTTGTGCTGCTCCAAAAGAACTGGAATATCGGACGGTTCGTAATATAGAAATCAAACAACTGGGTTTTAACCAGTCCAAACTAAATTTTGAACTGGTGTATTTTAACCCCAATAAATTTGGATTAGACCTCAAAAAAGTTGACAGCGATGTGTATATTGATAATACTTACTTGGGTAAATTTCAACTGGACACGCTAATGAAGATTCCCCGAAACAGCGAATTCGTGCTCCCTTCATCCATTAATATCAATATGCAGAATCTATACAAGAATGCCGCCCAATTATTATTCAAAAAAGAGTTGACCATCAAGGCCAAGGGCGATATAAAAATAGGTAAAGGGGGTATTTTTAAAACCTTTCCCTTTACCTATGAAGGAAGACAGGAATTTAACCTGTTCAAATAAGTTTATTGTACGGGAGGGATATGACAGGGCTTGGGTGGCTTGGGTCCTCCTCCGTCTTCAGCTCTCTTACAAATGGGTGGTAATTTAGCATAAGATTCCGGCACAGCCTTTTCTTCATTGGCATCAAATCCTGCATTGTTCAAAGCTGCTTTTATCATAGACTCATCAGCTCTGTCTGGCCAGAATTGAACTTTAATTTCCCCTTGTAACAGATTGATTTTCCATTGAATAAGTCCTGATTCCATGGTAGATTTATTGGCTTGTACTAGGTATTTTTCTAAAATCACTTTGCACTCCCAACATTTCAGGTTGTCGGATTTGATGGTTACCCATTGCTGTTTGGGTTGCTGGGCAAATGCATGTAGAGAAAATAGCAATGCACCTGCTAGAAAGATTTTTTTCATTGTAGACGCTATTTAAGGGTTCAAGCTAGTTACTATCAATTACTGAATAAAATTGCAAATACTATTCCAGATTGTTATTTACCCCAATTCGCCGGATCCTGGCTCCATTGCATCAGGGTCTCTTTGGTATCAGCCGTTACCAAGCCCTTCTCAATAGCCAATTCAATCAAGGTTGGATAGTTGGTCAGGCTGCTGGTTTTAACTCCCGCAGCTTCGCAAGCTTCTTTGGCCGCATTAAAACCATAGTTGAAAATGGATACCATCCCAACAATCTCAGCGCCTGCTGCTCTCAACACATCTACCACTTGCAGACTGCTTTTACCAGTAGAAATAAGATCCTCAATTACCAATACCTGCTGCCCCTTTTCCAAAGCACCTTCAATTTGATTGCCTAGGCCATGTTCTTTAGGTTTGGGTCTAACATAAACAAACGGCAGTTTCAACTGATCGGCAGCCATTGCTCCCCAAGGAATCCCTGCAGTGGCAACACCAGCTAGTACGGTTGCTTCAGGGAACTGCTCAAAAATAACACTGCACAATTCGCTCTTAACAAAATCGCGTACATAAGGGAAAGACAATACCTTTCTGTTATCGCAATAAATGGGGCTTTTCCAGCCACTTGCCCAGGTAAAGGGCTGTGCAGGACTCAATTTGATGGCCTGTACCTGTAGTAATTTTTCTGCTACTGCTTTTTCGTTTGTCATGCTACAAAAGTAATTCCTATTTTCATTGCGAAAAGATGGAAATATGCACAGTAATCAGAGAAATGAAATGAAAATAATACAAGCTGGGGGTGGATTATTACTGAATGAACACCAAGAGTTGCTCATGATTTTTCGCAGAGGCTCTTGGGATCTGCCGAAGGGAAAACTGGATGAGGGTGAAACCATGGAAGCATGCGCCCTGAGGGAAGTGGAAGAAGAAACCGGTGTGGGCCATTTGGAATTGGGTGGGCTAGTCGGGATCACCCGTCATCAATATTTTGACCCTTATATAAAAGAGGATGTTATCAAAGAAACCCATTGGTATGCTATGAATGTAAAAGGTCGTCCGGCATTGATTCCTCAAACGGAAGAAGATATTACCGATATCAGCTGGGTACCTTTACAGGAGGTTCCTGAATTACTCAAAAACAGTTTTGATACTATTCGGGAAATTACCGGTCTTTTCTTTTCAAAACAGCCACGGTTAGGCGACTGATACAAACCAGGTGATCTCTTTCGTCGTGAATTTTAATTTCCCATACCTGTGAGCTACTGCCTATATGAATGGGTTTGGCAGTTCCGGTAACAATACCATTTCGTACACTGCGCAAATGATTCGCATTGATTTCTTGTCCAACGCAAATAAACTCATTGTGGTCTATTACGAGGGCTGCGCCTACACTGCCCAGTGTTTCTGCCAATGCAACAGAAGCACCTCCATGCAATAATCCGTATGGTTGTCTGGTTCTATGATCAACCGGCATGGTAGCTTTTAAATAATCTGGGCCAATCTCCGTAAACTTCATACCCAAGTGCTCTCCTAATGTTTCTTTCCCCATTCCATCAAACTGATCAATGGACAGGTTCTTATTAAACCAGATCATGCTTTATTTTTTTAGCGTATTAATAACTGCCTGAGGCAGGAAGGGAGAAGCATCTCCCCCGTTTTTGATGATATCCCTTACAATGGTAGAAGCCACAGAAGTGTACTTGGGTTCTCCGGTAAGGAAAATGGTTTCTATCTGGTTATCCAGTGTGCGGTTGGCATCCGCAATGGTTTTTTCATATTCAAAGTCACTCACGTATCGGATACCTCTTAGAATAAATCTTGCGCCTATTTGCTTGCAAAACTGAACGGTTAGACCATCATATGCCACACTTTCTACTCTTGGTTCATCTATGTAAATATCTCTGAACCACTGCATCCGCTGCTCCGCACTAAACATAGGATTCTTGATAGAATTGATACCTATCCCAACTACAATTTTATCAAATAAGGGAAGTGCCCTATTAATTATATCTGTATGACCCAGCGTAACAGGATCAAAGGTTCCCGGAAATAAACAGATTCTTTGCATAGGGATTGAACATTAATTTTCGTTGGTTCTTCCGGCCAATAGGTATAATACGGCCATCCTCACCGCAACACCGTTTTCAACCTGATTTAATATGATGGAATGAGGTCCATCCGCTACATCACTGTCCAGTTCCACCCCTCTGTTGATGGGTCCAGGATGCATAATCACAATTTCTTTATTTAATTTATCCAGCACTGATTGTTTAATTCCATATGCCAGATTGTATTCTCTTAAAGAAGAGAACAGTGGCTGATTCTGTCTTTCCAATTGTATTCTGAGTACATTGGCTACATCACACCATTGCAATGCTTCTTGTAAATTATAAGTAACTCTAACTCCCAGCGCTTCTTCCAAATATTTAGGAATTAAAGTGGGCGGTCCTACTACGGTTATTTCTGCTCCCATTTTTTTCAAGAGATACATATTGCTGAGTGCTACCCTGCTGTGCATGATATCACCTATGATAGCCACTTTCAATCCCTCAATTCTACCTGTTCTTTCCTGCATGGAATATGCATCCAGCAGCGCCTGAGTTGGATGTTCATTAATTCCGTCCCCTGCATTCACAATGGCGGCCGGAATATGCTTTGCCAGAAAATGAGGAGCGCCAGAAGCACTGTGTCTCATCACTACCAAATCCACTTTCATGCTCAGGATATTATTCACTGTATCCAGCAAGGTTTCTCCTTTGGCTGCAGAAGAACTACTAGCCGCAAAGTTTAGCACATCAGCCGATAATCTGCGCTCTGCCAATTCAAATGACATACGGGTACGTGTAGAATTCTCATAAAACAAATTCACAATAGTGATATCTCTTAATGAGGGAACTTTCTTAACAGGTCTTTGTAAAACTTCTTTGAATTGTGCGGCTGTTGATAGAATCAACTGAATATCCTCTTTCTGGAGGTCCTTGATACCAAGTAAGTGTTTGGTAGATAGTTTCATTAAAAAGCAAAATTACAGTTTTAGACCAAAACAACTTCGTCTTTTTCATCCTTTTCTTTCCAGTTCACTTTTACCTTATCAGTAATAATGGTATCAATGGCCTTACCAGCAAAGTCTGGTTGAATGGGAAGCTCCCTGCTGAATCTTCTGTCTATTAAAACACATAAAGAAACTTTGGCAGGTCTTCCGAAATCTAATAAAGCATCTAGTGCAGCGCGAATGGTTCTTCCGGTGTATAATACATCATCAATTAAGATCACAGATTTTCCTTCTATACTGAAAGGAATATCAGTGGTATTGGCAATATGCAGGCTATTTCTTACATCGTCTCTGTAAAAAGTAATATCTAGTCTTCCGTATTTAATTTTGTCCTGAGGTACAATGGCTTTTAATGCAGCCACAATCCGGTCGCTTAAAAAAATCCCTCTTGGCTGTAACCCAATTATGACGGTGTTTTCTAAGTCCTGGTTATTTTCTAACATCTGATGAGCCAGTCTTTGAATACTCAAATCCATTTGCTCTGCGGATAATATCGTTTTCAATCTCCCAATTTTTAATAAAATTAAAGGCTTTATTCCATTCTAAAAGGGAATAATTCTGCAGGTTCTTCTTTACTTTGCGCCAATGCTTCAGTTAACCCAGATAAACCTGATTCAATTCAGAAATTACGAGACTTCTACCGTTTCCTTTTCTGAACCCATAGTAGCCATCTGTGGTATGAATGGAACAGGAAAAACCAATTTGCTGGATGCGATCTATTATCTAGGATTTTCCAAGAGTTATTTTGGCAGAACAGATGCCCAAAATGTACAGCATGGAAAACAAGGCATGCGGGTTTCTGGTGTTTACCAGAAATCAAATGAAGTAGTGGACGTAAGTTTTATCATTAGAGAGAACAATAAAAAGGAGCTGAACGTGGCCGGTGTTCCCGTTAAAAAATTATCTGAACATATTGGACAGTTCCCCTGTGTTATGATTGCACCCGATGATATCGAACTAATCACTGGAGGAAGTGAAGAACGGAGAAAGTTGATGGATAGCATTCTATCCCAAACCAATAAAACCTATCTGGAGCAACTGATTGCCTACAATAAAATACTGCAGCAAAGAAACAGTTTATTAAAACAGTTGGCAGAAAACCCGGGAATGGGCAATGATTTACTTGAAATTTATAATGAGCAACTGATTCAGAGCGGACAAACTATTTTTTCCTGCCGTAAAGCATTTCTCAATACTTTTCTACCCCAAGTAGGTGTAAACTACCAACAGATTGCTGGTAAAGCGGAAGCACTGCAATTGAGTTATGAGAGTCCGCTCCTTCAAAAAAGTTTCTCCTCCATTTTAAAAGACAATTTGTCTAAAGACATGACCTTACAAAGAACTTCTAGTGGGGTACATAGAGACGATATTGGGTTCTTTCTAAATGACTGCCCGTTTAAAACAGAAGCATCACAGGGACAACGCAAGAGTTTGTTATTTGCTATAAAACTGGCTGAATGGGAATACCTAAGAAATTCCATTGGCACTCCTCCTATTTTGCTGCTCGATGATGTATTTGAAAAACTAGATGAAAGTCGAATGGCCCATTTATTAACTACGGTATCCCGAGAACCCTTTGGACAGGTATTTATTACGGATACCCATGCAGAAAGAATCAGGGAAAAACTGGAAGGCACCAATCGACCTTATCAATTGATACAATTGTAATTTAGACTTAACTTTATATTATGGGAGAAGTAAAAATTGGGGATGCATTTAAACAACTGAAGGGACTGAATCACCTGAAAAAAGGCATACGCTCTGCTCAAATAGAGGATATCTGGGAACAACTAATGGGAAAGACTGTTGCCAAGTACACAGAAAAAATTCAAATCATTCAGAAAAAACTCTTCATACATACCCCTATCGGCCCATTAAAAAATGAGTTGAATTTCCAAAAACCACAAATCATTGCAAGAGTGAATGAAGCTTTTGGAGAAGAAGTTATTGAAGAAGTAATTATTCAATAATAAGTTAAGATAAGTTTACAAAAGCAGAGAACTAGTAAATAGGCTCTGAAAACTCGTCCCCTGCTTCCAGACTATCCCGCATTAAATCGTGTATGGTTACAATCCCTCTGAAATTAAAGTCTTCAAATACAACCAGGTAACGGGTTTTGTGCTGATTCATCAGCTTCATACATTCTTCGGCTGTAGTGTCTAAGGATACAGTGGGCAAACCGGTCGTCATAATTTCACTTACCGTTGTATCTGTGGAATTCTTATTTAATAAAACTACTTTCTGAGCATAATCACGTTCAGTCATAATTCCTTTAAACTGATCACCATCTTTTACGATTACGTAGCTCAGGTTTTCTGCTTTCATTAAGGAAAGCGCCTCAATAACTTTTAAAGAAGAAGGCACTCCATTGAAATAAGGACCCTTTTTATCTAGTATATGTCTGACTGTATTCATAATTGTGTTAATATTACACTAAGTTCGGTCAAACAGGTCAAATTTCAAAATTGAAAGCGGCTATTGTAGTTTTTCAGCATCCAGATAGCTTAGCTTCTTCAGAATCGTTGCGCCCTCCATAAGCATGAATGTTGGCTGAACTCTTGCTGCTGTTTTAAGTACTGTAGCATCACAGTTCAATACGGTGTAAGTAGGAAATGCAGACTGAATTTTAGTCCCTTCTGCAGAAACAAAAATTATAGGGATATTTTTTTGCAGCAAACGATAATCATTGAGCGAAGAAGTTATTGACGATTTCCACTCATTCAGATTACTGGCATCTTTCACCAACACCAATAGGTATTGGCCCTTTGTTTGTAAAACAGCAGCTGTTGTATCATTTCCGGAAAGCGTTTTTAACGCAAAATCAACAATGGCGGGTTTCAATCCATTTCCTTTTTTTACCAGCACATCCTTACGACTTACATATACGTAACTATCATCAAAATCTTCTGGAAAATGATCCTGATCAAAAGAAATTGATTGGCCGTTTTTCTGGTAAGTGAACAAAATCTGCATACTATCTGCAGTTGCACCAACTGGTGTTTCCATTTGTTTTAAAATATTATTGCCCACTTTATAAGGAAGACAGTCTACCCAAGGCAAATGTTTCAACACATAAAGTTGCGCCATTACAGAAAGGATCAAAGAAGCTGCAACAATGGATATACTCCAGCCTATTGGCAATAGGGCATTGATTTTTTTCTGATAAACCACCAGGAATAAAATCAGCGCTAACAATATCAGGTCTTTATAAAATGACTGTGCCGCTGTTAAAGGAATACAATCCCCAAAACAACCGCAGGTTTTAATTTTCCCTGAAAAAAGGGCATAGCCAGTTAAGAAGGTAAAGAAGATAATCAGCAACAAAAGTAGCCAACTAAACCATTCCATCTTCCAACCAACGATAATGGCAACGCCAGCCAGCACTTCAAAGCTGTTCATGACAATAGAGAGAAATAAGGTATAGTCGTTAAATCCATGCAGCCCCCACACTTCAAAAAACTCCTGCATTTTGTAACTAAGCCCTATAGGATCATTCACCTTAATCAATCCGGAAAAAATAAACAGGAGCCCCACCAACCAACGAATCAGCCAAAGCAAATTTTTCATGTTTTAATGTTTTCCTTCCTGAATCAGAATCAACGCGAAAGCTGCATAATTGATGATGTCAACATAATTGGCATCAATCCCCTCACTAATCAGGGTCTTGCCGTCGTTTTGTAAAATCTGTTTAATGCGCAATAGCTTCATCAAAATTAAATCGGCAAAACTTTCTTGGCTCATATCTCTCCAGGCTTCGCCATAGTCGTGGTTTTTGGACTGCATGGTGTCCATAGCAAATTGAACCTGTTTCTGGTATAATTGTTCTGTAGTATCAACAGGGAGTTCTTCCACCGTTGGATTGCCCAGTTCCAGTTGTATCAAACCTATTATGGCATAATTCAGAATACCCATGAACTCAGACCTGATATCATCTCCTACTTTCTGGGTCTTCAACTCTTGAATGGTTCTGATACGTAAAGCTTTAATAAAAATTTGATCCACTACAGAAATGGTTCTCAACACCCTCCAGGCAGTACCATAATCTTTGGTCTTCTTTATAAAAATGTCTTTGCTTGTTTGAACAGCCTGTAAGTATTGGTTGTTGGTATCCTGCATTTTAAGAATATCTTTGAATTGATTGCAATTTAATTGAAACACCGCTATGTTCACACTAAACAGCAAAGGAACTTTATTTACCATTGACCACTCTGTTACCATGGGCATTATCAATGCAACGCCTGATTCATTTTACGGGGGGAGCAGAGCTGCTACAATAGAAGCCGCCCTAAATAAGGCAGGCACCATGATTCAGGAAGGAGCTTTCATATTAGATATCGGTGGTCAAAGCACCCGTCCCGATAGTGAAATAGTGGATGTTAAAGAAGAATTGACAAGGGTTATCCCGGTTATTGAGGCGGTAAAAAAAGCTTTTCCATCCACACTTATTTCTGTGGACACCTATTATCCCGAAGTTGCGGCTAACGCTATTGTTGCAGGGGCGGATATGGTAAATGATATTAGCGGTGGCAGATACTTTAAAGATATGCTCCCGACGGTTGCCAAATTGAAAGTGCCTTATATCTGTATGCATAGCAGCGGAACACTGGAAACCATGCACCAGAAATTGCCTTATGAAAATATTACCAATGCCCTGCTGGAATATTTTATTGAAAGAATTGATGCCTGCCAACAGGCCGGCATTCTGGATATTATTATTGATCCTGGTTTTGGTTTCGGGAAAATTCCGGAGGATAATTTTGCCATCATAAAAAATTTAAACGCATTACAGATTCTCCAAAAACCATTGTTGCTGGGCGTTTCCAGGAAATCAACCATTTACAAGACCCTGGGCATTTCCCCAGAAGAATCATTGAACGGGACCACCGTATTACACACCATGGGTCTGATGAACAAAGCCCATATTTTAAGGGTACACGATGTAAAAGAAGCCATGCAGGCAATTAAATTGTATGAAAAAGTATTCAATTAGGAATCAACATTAAAAAAGCACGAATAATCAAAACAACTAGGATTCTTTCGTACCCCTCAATATATAAAAATGCCCCACTTGTATAAACGGGGCATTTATTATTTAGATACTTTACTTTTTATCTCTGTGGTTGACCTGGTTGACCTGGCATACCTGCTGGCTGAGGCGCAGGAGTTTGCACATCCAACACTTCAACATCAAATACCAACGCAGCGTAAGGAGGTATTACTGGAGCACTTCCATTGGGTCCGTATCCCAACATTGCAGGGATAAAGATTTTTCCCTTGCCACCTTTGGCAAATGATTTCAATCCATCTTCTAATCCTTTGATAACGCCACCGGTTCCAATCACAAACACAAGAGGTTGTCTGTTAGGAGAATCGGTATCCATATTTCCATCAAACTTCTTTCCATCTAAGAATGTGCCTCTGTACATTACAGAAACCTGCTTACCTGAATCAGCTTTAGCAGCTGCATCTCCGGCACTTGCTACTTCTACAAATACGCCTGAAGGCAATTCTTGGGTTTTGATATTCTTCTTGGCAATATGATCTTTCAATTCCTTGATTTCGCGGGTTCTTTCCTTCTCCATTTCCGCCTTGTAATCTGCCATCATCAATTCCTGAGTGGCAAATACTTTCATCACTTCTACCCTCCCGTTAATTTGATCTTTCTCTTTAAAAATATTGTTGTACTCCAACATACCGAATTTCTTAAGAGAGTCTACACTCATTACAAATTCAACCTTATCCCCTGGAGCGCACTGATTAATGATTTCAATGAAACTATGCTTGGCTTTCTGTGCGGAATCCACCATAAAATAAACAGGTATTTTCCCGAATGAACTGCTTAGCAAGGAATCTTTAGCAGGTAGCTTGTATTCTACATGCATTTTCACGAACTGACCTTGTTTTAATAAATCTTTGCTGGAACCTTTTTCAATCTTATAAGCAAGACCGGTAGGTGTTTTTTCATATTGATTACAACTTGCAAACAATACAGCCGCTGAGAATAGCGGTACGATAATTCTCCTCATTTTATTGTAGTTGGGTTTTATACGCTTGAATAACTTGTTTAAATTTTTCTACTGTTTTTTCTACAGATTCGTCGCTTCTTCCACCAGAAGCATTGGCGTGTCCGCCACCTTCAAAATGATTCCTGGCGAACTGGTTCACATCAAATCCTCCCTTGCTTCGGAAACTCCATTTTCGCTCTTCTGTTCTATCAATTACAATAGCGCCAAAACGAACACCTTTGATGGTTAAAAGGTAATTTACGAGCCCCTCGGTATCACCAGTTTTAATATGATACTTTTGCAAATCTGCTTGGTGAATATACATGATTGCCGTATTGTATTCATACAAAACTTCCATTCTGTTTAACAAAGCAAATCCAATGAAGCGCAATCGGCTCTCCATGAAATTGTCGTAAATATGGTTGTGAACGGCAGTATGATCAAAGCCCGTATCTTTTAATTCAGCTATCATACGATGCACACTGGCTTTGGTAGCAGGAAAACGAAACGAACCTGTATCGGTCATTGTACCTGTATAAATACAGGTAGCAATATCCTGAGTTAATTGGTCTCTTCCACCTGCTTCCATGATGAAATCATACACCATTTCACAGGTAGAACTTTTTCCTGTATCGCTGATACCATAATTAAAGTTGGCTACATCCGGCTGTTCATGATGATCAATCAAGACTTTGATGGCTTTGGCATTGGCCAAATGCGGAGCCAGGTGCTTTGTTCTGTGAAATATATTAAAGTCTAAACAAAACAATATATCTGCCTTGTCTAGAATGGAAAGACATTTTTCCTTAGCGGCTTCAAAGTTCAATACCTTGTCAACTCCAGGCATCCAATCCAGAAAATCGGCCCAATTGGTGGGAGAAATTACCGTTACTTGGTGTCCGCTGTTATTGAGAAAATGATACAGTCCCAGTGTAGATCCCATTGCATCGCCATCCGGCTTCTGGTGCATGGTGATAACTATATTTCTGGGTGTTTTTAATAATGGATAGAATTCACTAATCAGTTGCATATAATCGGGCAAAAATGCAGTTTCTTTAGTAGACTCTCAAAAGATTTTGTGGATTTTATTGAAATTTTAGGGTTTGAATCCCGTTCAACCCCTTGCTATTCCTTACTTTTGCGCCGAAATTTAACAATATGAGCAATCAAACATTTACCATGATTAAGCCAGATGCTACCCAAAAAGGATACACTGGTGCGATTTTAGATCAAATTATCAAAGCTGGTTTTTCTATCAAAGCCATGAAATGGACTCGCTTGACTAAAGAACAAGCAGGCTTATTTTACGATATTCACAGAGAGCGTCCTTTTTTTGGAGAGTTGGTTGATTTTATGAGCAGTGGTCCAATTGTGGCAGCTGTATTAGAAAAAGAAAACGCAGTAGCTGATTTCAGAACCCTAATTGGTGCAACTAACCCTGCTCAGGCAGCGGAAGGAACCATCCGTAAATTATATGCAGCTTCTGTAGGTGAGAACGCAGTTCACGGAAGTGATAGCGACGAAAACGCAATTATTGAAGCGGACTTCTTCTTCTCTAAACTAGAAAGATTCTAAGTATAATAGGACTTTTCGCAGCGGCTCTGTTCCGATTACAATCATTTATACAAGAACAGTACTGAACCCGACCCAATTAACCAGGTCGGGTTTTTTACTGCTCATTCAAAACATTTCTGTATTTCATTTGCAGGCTTGCATTACGAATTGTATCTTATACTTCGTTATCAAAATACATATCTATGCAAAGGAAAAGCTTCTCCTTTACCAAAGCGTTTATAGCAGGCTTTAGCTTGTTTTTTACAGGCTCCATAATGGCACAGGGCACCATGCTGCTAAGACAGCCCAACGCCAGTAAAGACCATATCGTTTTTGTACATGCAGACGATTTATGGGTAGTAGATCACAACGGTGGTGATGCAAAAAGATTAACCAGTGCCATTGGAGCAGAAACTTCTCCTAAAATTAGCCCCGACGGAAAATGGGTGGCATTCACAGGGCAATATGATGGCAATTCTGACATCTACATCGTTCCGATTGAAGGGGGTGCTCCCAAAAGATTAACCTGGCATCCGGGGCCCGATATTGCACAGGGCTGGATGCCCGATGGTCAGTCGGTTTACTTCACTTCTAGCAGAGAAGGGTATCCTACCGTGAACACTAAATTTTTTAAAGTGAATGTTAAGGGAGGCACACCAGATGCATTACCATTGCCTTTTGGATTTGTGGGCAGTCTTTCACCAGATGGATCCACCATGGCTTATCAACCTTATAGTTTCTGGGATCCCGAGTGGCGTAATTATCGCGGTGGTCAGGCACAACCTATTTGGCTATTCAACATGAAGAATTATGAAACTACTAAGACCGTTCAAGGAAACAAGGAAAGACATACTGCTCCTACCTGGAACAATGGCATTTTATATTTCTTATCTGAACAAGATTATATCAATAATATCTGGTCGTATGATCCTAAAACAAAATCCCAAAAACAAATAACTTTCTTCAAGGATTTTGATATCAAGAATATTTCTGCAGCGAACAACAAACTGATATTTGAGCAAGGGGGTTATTTACATAGCTATGATATTGCATCACAAAAAACCATTCGACTAACTATAGAGGTTAAAGCAGATTTAAACTGGGGCAGACCTCGCTGGAACAATATCACAGGAGCCAATTTAACCAATGCCAGCCTATCTCCTACGGGTAAACGAGCATTGTTTGAAAGCAGAGGAGAAATTTTTACCGTTCCTAAAGAAAATGGAGATTGGAAAAATATCAGCAACTCTACCGCATCAGCAGATCGCTCTCCTGTATGGTCGCCTGATGGACAAAAGATTGCTTGGTTTTCAGATGAAAGTGGAGAGTACCAATTGGTGGTAAAAGATCAATTCGGTTTACAAACTGCGCAGTCATTCAAGATGCCCAACAAAAAATTTTATTTCACGCCTGCCTGGTCTCCAGATAGCAAATCCATTGCTTTTGTGGATACCGATTATACCATCTGGTACATTGACTTAAAAACGGGTGCATATAAAAAAGTAGATACAGATAAATATGCACACCCCAACCGAACCATGAAACCAGTTTGGTCCCCAGACAGCAAATGGATTGCTTATGTGCAGCAACAAGACAATCAATTCAAAGCGGTGAAAGTTTTTCAAATAGAAACCGGACAAAGCAAATATATCAGCAATGATTTGGCGGATGCTATCGATCCACAATGGGATGAATCGGGTAAGTATTTGTATTTCTTAGCCAGTACCGATTATGGATTGGCAACAGGATGGCTAGACATGAGTAGTTATAACTATCCTGTTAACAGAGCTTTGTATGTGGCTGTGTTAAACAAAGATGCCGCTTCTCCTTTTGAGCCCAAAAGCGATGATGAGCCTGTTAAAAATCCAGCTGACAGTTCCGCTAAATCTGCTAAACCTGCCGCTAACACTGGTGTTTCAGTGAAGATTGATTTTGAAGGATTGGAACAACGATTCTTATCTGCTAACCTACCCTTGCGCAATTACAGCGCTTTAGTGGCAGGTCCTGAAGGCAGTATATTTGTTATAGAAGACGTAGAAAATCAGGGATCGGTTTTATGGAAATATGTATTGAAAGACCAAAAACCTACAGAGTTTGTTAAGTCTGCCAGTAATGTGGTGAGCAGCTTCGACAGAAAAAGTATTTTATATCGTTCTGGTGCCAGTTGGTTTATCAATGGAACACAGGCTGCCCCTAGACCTGGCGAAGGAAGACTAGCAACCGATGCCATGCGGGTGTATGTGGATCCCTCTCATGAAGCTGAACAAATATTCAAAGAAGGCTGGCGCTTGCAAAGAGACTTCTTATATGTAGACAATGTGCACGGAGCCCCATGGAATAAAATATTTGAATGGTACCAGCCCTGGGTAAAACACGTAAAGCATCGCTCCGATTTAAACTATATCATCGACATCATGAGCGGTGAAGTATCAGTAGGCCATTCCTATGTTAGCGGCGGTGATTATCCCTCTGTGCCCAATATACCTGTGGGTCTGTTGGGTGCCGATTACAGCATAGAAAATGGTCTTTTCCGAATTAAAAAAATCTACACAGGTGAAAGCTGGAATCCAGATTTGAAATCTCCATTAAGCGGGCCAGGCATGAAAGTAAAAGAAGGCGATTATTTACTGGAAGTTGAGGGCAAAAAACTAGACGCTTCCATGAACTTGTATAGCTTATTCGAAGGTACTGCCAATAAACAAATCAAAATAAAAGTCAACAGCAGTCCAAATTTAGAAGGCGCTCAAACCGTTACCGTTGTTCCTATTGCCAATGAAGCCGGATTGCGTTCGAGACATTGGGTAGAAAGCAATCGCAAAAAAGTAGACGAGTTATCAGGAGGCAAACTAGCCTATGTTTATGTACCCAACACAGGAGATCCTGGCTACACTTATTTCAATCGTTATTATTTTTCTCAACAACACAAAAAAGGCGCCGTAATTGATGAACGCAACAACGGAGGTGGATCTGCTGCCGACTACATGATTGATATTATGAGTCGCAAACTGCAAGGATATTTCAATAACCGTGTGGAAGGTCATAAAGTATCTACTACACCCATGGCAGGTATTTGGGGACCTAAAGTGATGATCATTAATGAAAACGCAGGCTCAGGTGGCGACTTATTACCTTATATGTTCAAGAAAATGAACCTGGGTCCATTGGTTGGTACTAGAACTTGGGGTGGATTAGTAGGCACATGGGATACGCCTCCTTTTATTGATGGAGGCAGAATGGTTGCACCGCGTGGCGGTTTCTTTGATACAGATGGTAAATGGGCGGTTGAAGCCGAAGGAGTTGCTCCGGATATTGAAGTATTCCATGACCCTAAATCCATTATAGAAGGAAAAGATCCTCAATTGGAAAAAGCCGTTCAGGAAGCTTTGCGATTGATGCCTACACAAGGCATTGAATTGAAGAAAGAACCTGCTCCGCCAATTCGTTCATTTAGACCCAAAAATTAAAAAAGAAAAGCTCCGATCTTTCGATCGGAGCTTTTTTAGTCGGGACGACAAGATTTGAACTTGCGACCCCACGCCCCCCAGACGTGTGCGCTACCGGGCTGCGCTACGTCCCGAACTCTCATTCATTTGTTGAATGGGGTGCAAATATAGGGCTAAAAGAAATTTTCAAGCTATATTGCATAAAATTTTCAACTACTGCATGAATATTCTACTGAAGCAGGTGCTGATTAACGACCCCCACTCCCCTTACCACGGACAAGTTCAGGACATTTTAATTATAGACAACAAGATTCAGAAAATAGGAACACAATTAGTTGCTGACTATGCAACAATTGTGCAGGAAGAGGGCCTTGAAGTTTCTGCCGGCTGGGTTGATATTTTTGCCCATTTCGGAGATCCTGGTTTTGAGTTCAATGAAACATTTGCTTCTGGGGCAGCAGCCGCTGCTGCAGGTGGATATACCAGGGTATTTACTTTACCAAACACAAAACCTGTTACGGATAATAAATCATTGGTAGAATATGCGGCAGGTCAATCCAGACATTTGCCGGTAACCATTCATCCACTGGGCGCTATTACACAAAAAACAGAAGGCAAAGAACTGGCTGAAATGTATGATATGCGAAACAGCTGTGCCATTGCATTTACGGATGGATTATCCCCTGTTCAATCAGCTGGCTTACTCGTGAAAGCCTTGCAATACGTAAAAGCATTTGATGGGGTCATTATTCAAATACCCATAGATAAAAGTATTGGACATACCGGCTTAATGAATGAGGGAATTGTTTCCACTCAATTAGGATTGCCTGGATTACCAGACATTGCTGAAATCAGCATGCTCAAAAGAGATATTGACCTGGTTCGCTACAGTGGATCCCGTATGCACTTTACGGGCATCACTACAAAGACTTCATTGGAATTAATAAAGGCTGCCAAACAGGAAGGAATGGCCATTACCTGCAGTGTAACTCCCTATCATTTATTTTTCTGCGATGAAGACCTACAAGGGTACGATACCAATTTAAAAGTAAACCCTCCTTTAAGAAGCAGGGCCGATATGTTGGCACTCAGACAAGGCATCCTTGATGGAACCATAGATTGCATGGCTTCTCATCATTTCCCTCAAGATTGGGATCATAAAACCTGTGAATTTGAATATGCCAAATTTGGTATGAATGCACTGGAGAGTGTATTTGCAGCTTTCAACGAATTGTTTCCAACGATAAGCAGGGAAAGATTGGTGGAATTATTTTCGATCAATGCGCGTAATATTTTTGGCATACCAGTTACTCATATTGAAGAAAATGCGGTTGCAGAAATAACCCTGTATAACCGAACCCAAAAGTCAAGTTTAGAAAAGCAACAAATAAAAAGCAAATCGCATAACAATGCCTTTCTGAATAAACCTTTACAAGGAAAGGTTTGGGGGACTATTTGCAACGGACAATTAACCACCAACTAACAAATCAAATTATGAAAGCAAATCTAATTAACGAAGGTGCCAAATATGGCTTAATCTGTGGCTTATCTGCTGTACTTCTTATGTATGGTAGCTGGGCGGTAGACGTTACAACTTTTACCAATGTAATGTTTGTCTCAACATTCATCCCTTATATGATTATCATCTTGTTGCTGGGTGGCTTCGCAGTTAGAAAGCAAAACGGCGGCTACCTTAGTTTTCAGGAGGGATTAAAATTCAACTTTTTAGCCTACGCAGTTGCAGCAGTAATTATAGCTGTTGCTACTTATGTATTATACAATTTAATTGATGAAACGCTAACAGAAAAGTCTGCGCAGATTGGTTTGGAAAAAACCAGGGCCATGATGGAAAAATTTGGAGCATCTGAAGAAGACATTGAAAAACAGGTAGCCGCTTCTGCAGAAAGCATGAAGAAAACGGGTCTTAAGGAAATCGTCATGGGAACAGGTTTAGGATTAATTTGGGATTTCGTAAAGTCGCTTTTGCTTACTTTAGTCATCCGTAAGGAAGAAAAATTTGAAGATCAATAATTTTGCATGCAGCTATCCATTGTAGTACCTCTGTTTAATGAAGAAGAATCCCTGCCGGAATTGTGCAGCTGGATTAAATCGGTTGTAGATCAGCACGGCTATACCTATGAAGTATTGCTGATTGACGACGGTAGCAGAGACGATAGCTGGAAAGTAATTCAGACCCTTGCCAACAGTAACCCGAATATTAAAGGCATTAAATTTCAGCGGAACTATGGTAAATCTGCAGCGTTAAACGAGGGATTCAAAGCAGCCCAAGGCGATGTAGTCATTACCATGGATGCGGATATGCAAGACTCTCCCGACGAAATACCTGCCTTATACAAAATGATTGTAGAAGATGGATATGATATGGTGAGTGGCTGGAAAAAGAAACGCTATGACAATACCCTGACCAAAAATATTCCTTCCAAATTATTCAATGCAGTTGCCAGAAAAAGTTCGGGCATAAAGCTTCACGACTTTAATTGTGGGTTAAAAGCGTACAAGAAAAAAGTAGTGAAATGCATCGAAGTATTTGGAGAAATGCATCGTTATATCCCAGTATTGGCCAAGTGGAGCGGCTTCAGAAAAATAGGAGAAAAAGTGGTAGAACATCGTCCCAGGAAATACGGTACTACTAAATTCGGCTGGGATCGTTTTATTAATGGATTTTTAGACTTAGGAACCATCATGTTCCTAGGCAAGTTTGGTAAAAAGCCCATGCAATTTTTTGGGCTGTACGGAACCCTAGCTTTTTTAATCGGTTTTATTACCAGCGGTTATTTAATGGTGGCCAAAATTCTGGATCCTGAAGTAGGCATTACCAACAAACCAGCATTCTATATTGCACTCGCGGTGATGATTATAGGTATGCAATTATTTCTGACAGGATTTGTGGCAGAACTAGTTGCCCGCAACGCTTCCGAAAGGAATGTATATTTAATTGAAGATAAACTGGGTTTGGAAGAAGCCTGATAACAGCCCATGAAAAAAGAGCTGATTTTAATAGGAACCACCTGGCCTTTCAGAAGCGGTGGCATTGCTTCTTTTAATGAGAGACTGGCAAGGGAATTTCAGGCTCAGGGGTATAGGGTTACTATTTATACTTTCTCTCTGCAATACCCTTCCTTTTTATTCCCCGGCAAATCACAATACAGCAATGACCCTGCGCCAAGCGATTTAACCATCCATGTTAAAATCAACTCCATCAATCCTTTCAATTGGATCTGGATGGGCTTTGTGATTGCGAGAAAAAAAGTACCCTTGATCCTGGTTCGATTCTGGCTGCCATTCATGGGACCTTGCTTGGGAACCATCCTAAGCATTATTCGATGGAATGGAGTTTCCAAAGTGGTCTGTATTGCCGATAATATTATCCCTCATGAAAAGCGTATAGGAGATAAATGGTTTACCCAATATTTTATAGGTGCGGTAGATGCCTTTATAACCATGAGTAAAAAAGTGCATCAAGATCTGAAGACTTTTACCAACAAAAAATCCATCACCTGCCCCCACCCTTTGTACGATAATTTTGGAAAGAGGATGACCAAAGTAGCCGCCAGAAAGCATTTGGGGCTTCCCACACAGGAAAGAATTATTCTGTTTTTTGGCTTTATCAGAAAATACAAGGGACTGGATCTTTTATTAAAAGCCATGCAGCTGTTGAAGCTTAAAAACGAAGACAAGCACGCACTTCCAGTTAAATTGATGATTGCGGGTGAGTATTACGAAGAAGCGGCAACTTATCAATCCATCATCAAAGAATTAGCATTAGAAGATGTTATTTATGATTTCACAGATTTTATTCCTTCCGACCAGGTACAATACTATATGAGTGCCTGCGATTTTGTGATTCAGCCCTATCGAAATGCTACTCAGAGTGGCGTTACCCCGCTGGCCTATCACTTTGAAAAACCCATGCTGGTAACCAATGTAGGGGCATTACCCGACATGATTCTGGCCGACAAAAGTGGTTTGGTAGTAGAACCCAACCCGGAAAGTATTGCAGCAGGCATTGAAGAATTATATTTGCAGGGCGAAGACCATTATTTGCAGGAACTTCGAAAAGGGAAGAAAAAATACCAATGGGATCAACTGGTTAATTCCATCGTTGATCTTGCCAAATAATACAACAGATGTTAGACAAAATTAACCATATCATTTCCGAATCCATACAAGTGAAACAAAGCTTGTTGAGCAACGCTGCATTGTTAGAACAAATTGCAGGGGTTGTGGATGCGGTAACCACGGCCTTTAGGAATGGACATAAAGTTCAGTTCTGCGGCAATGGGGGGAGCGCAGCTGATGCACAGCACTTAGCGGCTGAGTTCTCCGGCAGGTTCTATAAAAACAGAACGGCCTTGCCTTCCGATGCATTGCACTGCAATAGTTCATATTTAACCGCTGTAGCCAACGACTATGGTTATGATGAAGTATATAGCAGACTGGTTGAAGGCACCATGCAAAGCGGAGATATTTTGATTGGGCTGAGTACCTCGGGCAACTCCCCCAATATTGTAAAAGCTTTTGAAACCGCAAGAGCCAAAAATATCATCACGGTTGGGTTTACCGGAAATGGCGGTGGCAAACTGGAAGAACTTTCCCAATTTTTACTTGATATCCCTTCCAAGAATACCCCTCGAATTCAAGAGAGCCATATCATGATTGGACATATTATTTGCGAACTGGTAGAAGCCAATTTATTTCCATAAGATGTTTGCATTAGAACAGATCAACGCTAACTGGACTTTATTCTTAGACAGAGATGGTGTATTGAATCACGAAAAAAAAGAAGACTATATACGCAATGCATCAGAATTTCATTTTTATGAAAATGCACCTGAAGCAGTTGCTTTATTAAATAGTTGTTTTAAACGAATTGTAATTGCCACCAATCAAAAAGGGATTGGCAAAGCCTTGATGACCGTAGAAGACCTGGATGCCATTCATGAGCATATGTTGCAGCAAATTGAAAAAGCGGGAGGACATATCCATAAAATTTATTTTTGTCCGGATTTGGCTGATGATTCACCCAACCGCAAACCTCAGCCTGGTATGGCTTTTCAAGCAAAAGCTGATTTTACAGATATTGATTTTAATTGTTGCGTCATGGTCGGCAATCGCATAAGTGATATGAAATTTGGTAGAAATGCAGGCATGCACACCGTATTTCTGGCCACTACCCACCCGGAAACCCCCTTTCCCGATCCAATGATTGACGCGCGGTTTAACAGCCTTCTTGAATTTGCCCAAGCTTGTGTAAATGCAAGAAAATGATAAAATTTAGTGGACAGCTTTTTACGGAATGAATAATTGGTAATTTGCTGTATGAATTTGCGACGCCTCATCACGGTTTTCTTTTTAATGGTATTGATTGGCAGTAACAAAGGCTTATTGGCGCAAACACCGTCCAATAGAGCCATTCTCTCTGCCGCAGAAACCAATTTGAGCGGTTTTGCATTTACCATTTTAAATGCAGAAGACACAGAAGACCGACTGAGAGCCGATAGTTTTTTTACCCGTCAATTGGTACAAGCTTTAAAGACGCCCTATTCCTTTCATTATCCA
>VFQM010001463.1_pt1 | contig 20591 bp, 19 predicted proteins | sample 3512391 | NCBI WGS metagenome assembly VFQM01 (sample SAMN10412369, study PRJNA504923) | tailings metagenome | isolation source: Replicate 1 from Balatoc abandoned mine | place: Philippines | reverse complement strand
GTTTTAATAAATGAAAAAAATATTTAAAATTATAATTAACAACATTCCTCGTCCGATATTGATTCGTTTGAGCATTGTAGTACGTCCAATTTTAGCTTTTTTATTGAAAGGAAGTCGTTTTACGGATCCTATTGATGGAAAAAGTTTTCGTATGTTTTTACCTTACGGATATGGAACACAGCGAAACAACGTGTTGTCACCAAGCACGCTTTCTTTAGAAAGACATCGTTTGTTGTGGCTATATTTACAAAACGAAACGGATTTTTTTACGGCACCCAAAAAAGCATTACACTTTGCACCTGAACAAGAATTTTACAAACGTTTTAAAAAACAATCGAATTTAGATTACACTACAACCGATTTGTTCTCACCATTAGCAGATGTAAAAGCTGACATATGTAATTTACCATTTGAAGATAATTCATACGACATTATTTTGTGTAATCACGTTTTGGAACACATTCCAGATGACACTAAAGCGATGCAAGAACTATATCGCGTTTTAAAACCCGGCGGAATGGGAATCTTTCAAATCCCTCAAGACTTATCAAAAGCGACTACTTTTACAGATGATTCTATTACTGATCCAAAAGAAAGAGCGAAAATTTTTGGTCAATACGATCACGTAAGGGTTTATGGAAGAGATTACTTTGATAAACTAAGAAGCATTGGTTTTAAAGTAGATGAAGTAGACTACACCAAAACAATAGCTCCCGAATTAGTGGAAAAATATTGTTTAGCAAAAGGAGAAATTATTCCAGTTTGTTATAAATAAAAAAATCCCGCAATCATTACAATAGCGGGATTTTCAGTTTTTATAACTATTTAGATTCTTCTGGCATTAACATACCAATTACTTTATCTTTAGCTAAATATTTCTTAGCCACATCTTGAAGTTCTTTAACGGTTAATGCATTCAATTTAGCTTCAAATTCAAATACTTCTTCTGGATTAACACCATCCGTATATTGACGTTTTAAAACTGACATCCAGTAGCGGTTATCTTTTAAACTTTCTTTGTATTCTAATCTTGAAGATTCTTTGAATTTATCCAAATCTTTCTGTTCTGGACCATTTGTAACCATTTTGTTTAATTCTCTTAAAGCAGATTCTGTAAGTTTTTCAGCATTTTCTGGTCCGCATGGGAAAGAAATGGAGAAATTATAACTTCCATAAGGTACTTTATTCATGCTTCCTCTTGCTCCAACTCCATATACACCACTTTCATTTTCTCTTAATTCTTCTACCAACTTAATAGTTAACACTTCACCTAATGCTCTAAATGCAAAAGCTTCTTTAGCATCGTATTTCGTATCACCATAAATCATGATATTTACAGTACTTTTTGGATCTTTTCCTTTATTTACAACTTTTTTATGAGACCCAGTAAGCATTCGGTATCCTAAATCTTTAGCCGTTTCTTTCGTGTTTTTATCTGCAGGTAATGATGCAATATATTTCGCAGCAAAAGCTTCTAATTGTGCTTCATCAAAATTTCCAACAAAGTAGAAATTAAAATCAGCTGCATTTGCAAAACGCTCTTTGTATTTTTTATAGGCTAATTCGTAATCTGCTTTGTCAAAATCCTCTTCTTTTGGAAATCCTTTGTATCTTGGATTCTCTTTGTTCAAATAAGAATAAAACTCGTTTGAAAAATAAGTAGCAGGTTGTGACATCATATTAGCCATGAAACCTTTTTGTTTTGTAATAAATCCTGTAAAAGCATCTTTATCAAAATTCAAATCAGTGAAATATGCATATGTCATTTGGAATAAATATTCTAAATCTTTTGGTGTTGAAGAACCATTTAAACCTTCATAAATTCCAGAAACGTATGGATTGACTCTAGCAATTTTTCCCGTCATAAATTTATTGATATCATTTTTAGACATACCAGAAAAACCAGCTTCCGATAAACCACTCATTGCTAGTGAAACTTTGTTCATTTCATCATTTGAAAACAAATTAGAACCACCAAAACTTACCGCTTCAAACATAACTTGGTCGTTTTTAAAATCGGTTTTCTTGTAAACTACTGTAGCTCCGTTTGAAAGTTTTAAAGTAGTAGTCCCTAATTTTGAATTTGTCTCTTTTGAAACTACGCTTCCTTCTTTAACCGGATTTCTTAATAAACTTTCCGAAACTTTTGTTTCTTTATAAGCAGTTAATCCATTTTTGTTTACAGTTAATGAATTTAAAACTTCTTGCTCCGTTGGTTTAACCAATCCTTCTTTTTCTGGACCAGTTAAAATAACTACTCTATTATCTTCTTTCAAATATTTAGCAATTAAACCATTTGTATCTTCAACAGAAATTGTTGGCAACATCTTTTTAAAGATATCAAACGTCCATTCAATACTTGGAATTGGTTCTTTTTCTAAGAAATGAGATTGATATTCCGAAACAAAATTTTCTGATTCATTTTTTTCTCTTTCATTATATTGTCTTTCAATTTGCGATAAAAATTCTGCCTTAGCACGATCCAATTCAGATTGTGTAAAACCAAATTGCTTCACTCTTTCATTCTCAGTAACTAAAACTTTTAAAGCTTCTAGTTGCTTGTCTTGCGCTACCATTGCAAAAGATTGAAATGCTTCCTTAGTTCTTGCCCAAGTGCCACCATGATAAGAATAACCAAAATTAAATGGCGGATTTGGACTGTTTTGCAACTCTTCTAAACGGTTATTTAACATCGTAGAGAAAAGTCCTTTTGCAAGGTATTCTTTAAAATCGCGAAGGGTTTTTATATCTTTTGGTTCCTCGTAATCTTTATACAAAAGCTGTACTTGTGCAAAAGCCGCTTCCTTATCAGATTCTACAGCAACAAAGGTTTCTTTGTGATTTGGAACATCATAAAATTTTCTTTCTTTTTGTTTCTTTGGGTTTTTATATTTTCCAAAATGAGCGATAATTTTTTGCTCCATTTCGGCAACATCGATATCTCCAACAACAATAACTGCCATTAAATTTGGACGATACCAATCTTTATAAAAACTCGTTAATTTATCATACGTGAAGTTTTCTAAAATTTCTTTTTGACCAATAGGAAGACGTTTTGCGTATAACGAATTGTACATCATTTTTGGCATAAAACGTCCCATCATTCTTTTATCAGCACCTAAACCTAAGCGATATTCTTCTAAAACAACGCCTCTTTCTTTATCAATTTCTTCTGGAGTTAACGTCGTATTGAATGCCCAATCTTCCAAAATCTGAAATCCTTTTTCTACTTTTTCTTTATCGTCTGAGGGAATTGGTAAAAAGTAAACCGTTTCATCAAAACCCGTGTAAGCATTTAAGTGTTGGCCGAATTTTACTCCAATACTTTGAAGATAATTTACCAATTCATTTTTTGGAAATCGTTTTGTTCCATTGAAGCACATGTGCTCCATAAAGTGCGCTAAACCTTGTTGTTCATCTGTTTCTTGAATGGAACCTGCATTAACAACTAGACGTAAATCAACCTTATCTTCAGGTTTTGCATTTTTACGGATGTAATAGGTTAATCCGTTTGAAAGTTTTCCGATTTTCACATTTGGATCAGTCGGAATTGGATCTTCAAGCTTAAAATCCTGCGCAAAAAGAAACGCTGGAACTAAAAGCAATAAAGAAATTGAAAATTGAAATTTCTTCATAAAATTTGATTTTGTTTGGATAAAATTATCTTTATAACTACAAAATCAAAAGTTTATTATTCAAGTTTTAACATTTAATTTCTTATTTGGAATTAGTCTATAATCAAAGAATTGAAGTTTTCTGTAGTAAATTGCTGCATTTTATTGGCTTCATCAGCATATAAAAGCATCACATATAATTCGGGATGTTTTTGTAAGAACAACTTACTTTCTTCTAAAGTCATTAACATAAATGCCGTAGCATAACCATCAGACAAACCCGATGATTTTGATAAAACGGTTGCACTTAATACATTATTTTTTTGCGCTAATCCTGTTTTTGGATTGATGATGTGCACGAACTTCTTACCGGTTTTCTCATCAATCATCACTTTACGATAATTACCTGAAGTTGCCATTCCTAAGTTTTCTAGATTGACTTTAGCAATTAAAGTACGTTCTTCTGGTTTTTGTAATGGATCGTCGATTCCTACGACCCAATTTTTATTGTCAATAGTGTTTTTTCCTAAAGCGAATAATTCGCCACCAATTTCTACAATCGCATTTTCAATTCCTTTCGATTTTAAATAATTTACAACAACATCAACAGAATAACCTTGTGCAATTGCATTAAAATCAATGAAAGTTTCTTTATACTTTTTTGAAATAGTCTTATTTGATTTTAAAGCAATCTTATCAAAACCTACAAATTGCAACAAACTATCAACTTGTTTTTGAGACAGATTTTCTTGCTTTTTATTTGGTCCAAAACCATAAGCATTAACTAAAACACCGATTGTTGGGTCGAACAAACCATTCGTTTCTTTATAAATTTGGTTGGAAAGTTGAAACGTTTCTGCAAAGAATTCATCTACAACAACAGTTGAATCTCCAGTATTGATCTTTGAAATTTTAGAATCTGGACGATAAGTAGAAAGTGACAAATCAAAAGCAGTTAACAAAGAATCTATTTGATTTTTAGTTACTTTTTCTTCGATAGCAATGTATTTAATGGAATAGGTACTTCCTTGTGCTTCTCCTTGAATGGTATAAAAATCTGTAGTTTTATCACATGAAATAAACAGAATAGCTACAACTAGAAAACTACAAAATCTCTTTAATTCCTTCATAATGTAATATATAATCTTGATTTTTAAAAATGGGCTTTTCGAAATCTTCGGCATTGGCAAAACCTACACCTGCAAACAATACTTTTGCCTTTTTTCCTTTTGCATGATTAATGAAGGTTTCCATAAACAACACATCGTATTCAGCCGGATTATCTGGATAAGTAACCGCTTGTACCATTACAAAATGCAAAGTATTAGTAGGTTTATCAACACAAACAAATTGTGGATGTTTTTTCAATTGGCTGTTGATAGCAATGAACTCAAATCCTTGTTTTTCGAGTTCTTTACCCACGTGATTCATAGCCAAATGATGTAAGTCTTGTAGTGATAATGGTTCCATATTGCAAAGGTAGTTATTCTATTTGAAAGCATAAAAAAACCGACTCATTTCTGAATCGGTTTTGGTAATATTAGTTATCTATAATTACCATAAATATCCAATTTTGCAACAGCTCTTTTAAGAGGCTTTTTCCAAGTCTGACCTTCTTCGTATTGAAACTCTTCATGAACTGGGAGATTAAAATAGATTTCAGCATATTTAGGTTTTTCAACACTAAATTTTACAAAAAACTTTTTACCAATTAAAAGATTTTTCATTTTGTCAACATTAGATATATGCTTACGATAAACAGAATTATTAGCTGCATTATCAGCGGAAGAAATGTCATTAATAAGATTACCATTACGCATATAGGTATAATAAACATTGTAACTTTTTTTGGCATAATTATAGTTAACTACCTCTCCAACCGTGTACAATGTTTCACCTTCATCAAAATATTTTTTCTTTTCTAAATGAATTGTATAACCATAAAAAATGAATCCAAATATTACTGAAAAAGCTATAATTGTAATACTATTTTTAATTAAAAAATCTTTCATTCTTATTAATATAACTGAATTAAATAATTCCAAAAATAAACAATTTCACCTTCAAACATAAAAAAACCGACTCATTTCTGAATCGGTTTTGGTATTTAAAATTTGGATTAACCTCCAAAATCGTCAAATCTAATGTTTTCAGGATCTAAACCGAAGTCTTCACCCATTTTTTGAACAGCTTTGTTCATCATTGGTGGTCCACAGAAATACAATTCAATATCTTCTGGATTTTCGTGTTTTGATAAATAATTATCAATTACCACATTGTGGATGAATCCTACGAATCCGTCACCTTCTCCGTCGATACCATCTTTCACTTTCCAATTATCTTCTGGTTGTGGTTCTGATAAAGCCAAATAGAATTTAAAGTTTGGAAAATCTTTCTCTAACGCTCTGAAGTGGTCTGTATAGAACAATTCACGTTTAGAACGACCTCCGTACCAATACGTAACTTTTCTTCCCGTTTTAACTGTACGGAATAAGTGATATAAGTGCGAACGCATTGGTGCCATACCAGCTCCACCACCTACATACAACATTTCTGCTTCTGATTCGTTGATGAAGAATTCTCCGTAAGGTCCAGAAACTACTACAGGATCTCCTGCTTTTCTTGAGAAAACGTATGAAGAAGCAACTCCTGGGTTTACTTTCATCCAATCGTTTGTAGCTCTGTCAAAAGGAGGCGTTGCAATACGAACATTCAACATGATTTTTCTTCCTTCCGCTGGGTAAGAAGCCATAGAGTAAGCTCTTTCAACCAATTCGTTATTTTTCATAACTAAAGGCCATAATTTGAACTTATCCCACTCAGCTTTGAATTTATCTGGTTCACCTGGATGTTCCTCTGGGTGAGCCGTAATATCCATATCAGAGAATTTTACTTCACATTTCGGAATTTCAATTTGGATATAACCTCCAGCTTCGTAGTGCATATCTTCTGGTAACTCAACGATAAACTCTTTAATAAAAGAAGCTACGTTGTAGTTAGAATATACTTTTGCCTCGAATTTCTTGATACCAAAAATTTCTTCTGGCACTTCGATTACCATGTCTTGTTTTACTTTAACTTGACATCCTAATCTCCATCCGTCTGCTAATTCTTTACGTGAAAAGTTAGGGATTTCTGTTGGTAGAGGTTCTCCTCCACCTTCTAAAACTTTACATTTACACTGTAAACAAGAACCTCCACCACCACAAGCTGATGGTAAAAAGATTTTATTATTACCTAAAGTAGTTAAAAGTGTGCTACCTCCACCTACTTCGATTTCGTTTTCACCGTTAATTTTAATCTTTACAGCACCTGAGTTTACCAACTTTGATTTAGCATATAATAGCATAAAGACCATCAGTAAAATAAGCACTAAGAAAGCTAAAATCGAATATGTAATTAATTCAAACATAATTTCAATTTTTAATGTTATACTATTATTTAACTACTTGAGTTGAATCTACTTTTACTGAATCTACAGCTACTTGAACTGAATCAACCACAGGAGTTTCAACAACAGCCGGAGCTGGAGTTTCTAATTTTGCCTCAGGTTTTTTATTTAATAAGTTAATGTCAATTCCACCAAAACTCATGAAACCGATAGCCATTAATCCTGTTAAAATAAAAGTAATACCTAAACCTCTTAATGGGGCTAATACATTAGAATATTCCATTTTTTCACGAATAGCTGCCAATGCAACAATTGCAATTAACCAACCAATTCCTGAAGAAAAACCAAATGTGATAACATGACCAATATTTTGGTAAGCACCTGTATCAACACGTAATTGCATAAATAACGAACCTCCTAAGATAGCACAGTTAACAGCAATAAGTGGTAAGAAAATTCCTAACGAGTTATATAACGAAGGAGAAAACTTCTCAACAATCATTTCTACTAATTGTACCAAAGTTGCTACAACAGCAATAAAGATAATTAAGTTTAAGAAACTTAAATCCATAGTTTTTAATGATGGATCTAACCAAGCTAAAGCTCCAGCCTCTAAAACATATTTATAAATTAAATAATTTAAAGGAGCCGAAATTACTAATACAAATGTTACAGCTATACCTAATCCAATTGCAGTTGAAACCTTTTTTGAGACTGCAAGGTAAGAACACATTCCTAAGAAGTATGCAAACACCATGTTATCAATGAACATGGATTTTAAAAATATATTGATATATTCAAACATAGCTATTATTTTTTCTCAATTAATTTTTTATTAATACCTCTTTGTACCCAAATGATAATACCAACTGTAACAAGCGCCATTGGAGCTAATAACATAAAACCATTGTTTACATATCCATGAGCGTAAGCTCCTGTTTTATCTACTGCATTTCCTAAAATTTCAATTCCGAAAATTTTTCCAGAACCTAATAATTCTCTGAAAAATGCTACAATCATTAAGATAATTCCGTAACCTAAACCATTTCCAATTCCGTCAAGGAAAGATTTCCATGGTCCGTTACCTAATGCAAACGCTTCTAAACGTCCCATTACGATACAGTTTGTGATAATTAATCCAACGAAAACCGATAATTGTTTACTTACATCATAAGCAAAAGCTTTTAACACTTGGTCAACTAAAATTACCAATGCCGCTACAATTACCAATTGTACTATAATACGAATTCGAGCAGGAATTAAATTTCTAATTAATGATACAATAACATTACTTAAAGCTACAACCGCCGTTACTGAAAGCGCCATTACAAAGGCATTTTTCATTTGAACTGTTACCGCTAAAGCCGAACAAATACCTAATACTTGAACTGTTACTGGGTTATCGTCATTAAATGGATTCGTAATTAACTTAATGTTACTTTTTGAAAATAATCCTTCTTTATTGTTATCTGCCATGACGATTATTTTTTATTAGATTTTAAATATTTTTCATATGGTTTTAGACCTCTAACTAACATTTCAGTCACACCATTACCAGTTAAAGTAGCACCAGAAATTGCATCAACTTCTCCATCAGCTTTATCATCTTTACCAGTATAACCTTTAACTACTTTTAAACCTTGTAAGTTTCCGTTAGCATCAAAAACACTTTCTCCTTTAAAACTATTTTGGAAGTAATCTTGAGTAATTTCACCTCCTAAACCTGGAGTTTCTGCTTTATGGTCAAATACAATACCATCAACCTTTAAGTTTTCATCAACTGAAACATATCCCCAAATTGCATCCCATAATCCCATTCCTCTTACAGGAATAACATAGAATTTTTTACCATCTTTCTCAGCATTGAAAATTGGGAATTTCCCTTTTTCCTTAGCGATATCAACTGTAAATGCCTCTTTGCTAATTTCGTTTCCGTTTTCATCAAAAACTATTTCGCTAACAATGTGTTTTTTATATGCTTCTTCTGATGCATCTCTCTCAACAGCAACTCCAAATGATTTTAGAATGTACTGCATTTTCTCTTTTTTAACATTTGCTTCTTGGTTAGGCTTAAGTGCTGTTGCAGCAAATGCTAATGCAGAAGCTACTAAAACCACCATTACAGTCGCAAACAAAAACGTATATCCGTTACTTTCTCTATTCATGACTATGCAGATTTTAATTGTTTAGACTGTGCTAATCTTCTTTTTCTCTTAGCAATGTTTCCATTAACCACGAAGTAATCAATTGTTGGTGCTAAAGTATTCATCAATAAAATAGCTAACATAACTCCTTCTGGATAAGCAGGATTGAACACTCTAATCATGATACTAAAGAATCCGATTAACAAACCATAGATAATCTTACCTTTATCTGTTTGAGCGGCAGAAACTGGATCAGTTGCCATAAATACAATACCAAAAGCAAACCCTCCAACTACTAAATGATTTGTCCAATCAAAATTCATTAAAGCTGTTAATCCAACAGCATTAAACATCATTGCTGTTAAAGCTGCTCCAACTACTCCTGAAACCATAATTTTCCAACTACCAACACCTGTTGCAATTAATACAAATGCACCAATTAAAATAGCTAAAACTGAAGTTTCACCTACAGAACCAGGAATTAATCCAATGAATGAATTCCAAAAATCCCACTGAGCTGGAAGTTCTTTTCCATTTGCTAAAGCTCCTAAAATTGTTTCACCTGAAACTCCATCGATTGTAGTAGCATCGCTAACCCAAATTTTATCTCCCGACATGTAAGTAGGATAAGCAAAGAAAGCAAAAGCACGTGCTAATAAAGCCGGATTGAAAATATTCATTCCTGTACCTCCAAAAGCTTCTTTACCTATAAGTACTGCAAAAGCAACTGAAATAGCTAACATCCACAATGGTAAATCAACTGGCATAACCATTGGAATTAATAAACCAGATACTAAATATCCTTCGTTAACTTCGTGACCTCTCCAAATTGCAAAAGCAAATTCAATACCTAATCCTACTGCATATGATACAATAATCATTGGTAACACTTTCCACAATCCGTGTAAAAATAAATTTCCAAATGACATGTCAGAACCTTCAATTTGAATGAAGTGTTGGTAACCTGCATTGTAAATTCCAAATATCAACGCTGGAATTAAAGCTAAAACCACAGTAATCATGGTTCTCTTTAAATCAACAGCATCTCTAATGTGCGCTCCGTGCTTCGTGGTATGATTAGGTACATACAAAAACGTATCTAATGCATTAATAGCAGGTGCGAATTTTTCAAATTTTTGCCCTTTCTCAAAAGGCTTTTTCATTTGGTCTATTTTATCTCTTAAAAACTTCATAGCTATTATCCTACTTCTTTAATCATTAAATCAAGAGCTCCACGAATTATTTCCTGTGCTTCTAATTTAGATGTGTTAGTATAATCAATTAAAGCAAAATCTTCTGGAGCTACTTCGTAAATTCCTAAGCTTTCCATTTTATCGATATCGCTAGCCAAACAAGCTTTTAACAATTGCATTGGATAAATATCCATCGGCATAACCGCTTCCATTTCTCCAGTTACAACTAAAGCTCTTTCTTCACCATTTAAATTGGTGTTTGGCGCATATTTTTTTCCAGGCATTAACCAAGACAATCCAGTTCTTGATGCACTGTGAATACTTGGTGATGCGAATGGCATCCAACCAAACATTCTGTATGTATTTCCTTCTGGAATAACAGTTACTACATTACTGTAGAAACCTAAGAATCCGTTAGAAGTAACTTTTTTACCTGTTAACACATCACCTGAAATAATTCTCACGTTATCTCCTGTAATGTTATTCGCTACTACATCAGCAATTGAAGCACCTGCAATAACATTGTAATATTGAGCCTCTTTAACTTCTGAACCCGCTAAAGCAACAGTTCTGGTTAAATTCAATTTACCTGTTAAGAATAATTCTCCAATGATGGCTACATCTTGCGGAGCAACAGTCCAAACTCTTTCACCTGCGCTAATTGGGTCAATTTTTTCAATTTGAACACCAACATTTCCAGCAGGATGCGGTCCGTAAACTTTGTGCAACGCAACACCTTTAACATCACTAAAAATTGATTTCCCTTTACCTTTGTAAGACAAATGAACTTTACCAGATGTTAATTTGGTTAAAGCATCAATACCAACTTTGAAAGCCTCCATTTTATTTTCTAAAACAAACTCAACATCAGCTGCCAAAGGAGCTGTTGCATAAGCTGAAATAAAAATAGCTTTTGGAGTATCAGCTGAATTAGCAATCACATCATACGGACGCTGATTGATAAATGGCCAACATCCAGAAGCTAACAAATGCGCTTTTACTTCTTCTGTTGATAGATCATTAGGATTTTTCTTGCTATGCTCAACGAAAACATCTTGAGAATCAGCAGCAATAAGAATCTCTAAAATGACTCTTTTTTCACCACGTTTGATTTCTTGAATTTTTCCGCTTACAGGGGCAACGAATTTAACTTTCTCATCTGCTTTAGAATAGAAAATCACTTCTCCTGCTTTAACGTTATCTCCTTCTTTTACGACCATCTTCGGAGTTACTCCGTGAAAATCAGAAGGCTTAACAGCATAGACTTTCGAGCGAGTTACTTCAGCCACTTTGTGAGCCGCTTCACCCTTCAACTTAAGGTCTAAACCTTTTTTAATTCGAATGTCTTTTGACATATTTTTGAAGATATGAGTTGTTAAAAATTTTACTATAAAACGTGCAAATTTAATCAAATACATCACAGCTTACCAAAAATAAAGACTTAGAATTGGTTTATTTATAATAATTCTAAATTACGAATCGTTAATAATTTCTTAGTAATTGTAATTATCGTTAAAGTTTTATTATTTTTACGTTTTATAACTTTCAAATGAAGAAAAAAATAAGCTTATTTTTCCTTTTCTTTTATTGTCTTGTATTCTCACAACCAGGGATAGAACAAGAACCTTCCTTTAACATAAAAACCATCTCATTTAGAGTTAATGGCAATAATGTTATACCTTTTTTCAAACTTGGAGAGACGTTTGAATTAAGTTTTGATGATTTATATGGAGATGAAGCGGATTATTACTACACCATAACACAATACAATTATGATTGGTCTGCGCCTTCTGATCTCGCCAAAGTGGAATATTTAAACGGAGTAGATAATCAAAGAATTATCACTTATGAAAATTCATTTAATACACTTCAATTGTATTCACATTATAGACAAGTGTTTCCAAATCGATTCAATCAAATCACAAAAAGTGGTAATTACCTCATCACTATTCTTAATGATGAAAGGGAAATCGTTTTTACTAGAAAAATCATAATTTATGAAAACCAAGTTTCGGTTGGCTTATTAGTTAGAAGAGCAAGAGACTTTGAAAGTTTAGACGGAAAACAAAACATTGAAATGACCATTAATTATGGTGATAGAATTTTACAAAATCCCATTCAAAATGTAAGAGTTACACTTTTTCAAAATGGAAATTTAAAAAATAGTATTTCGAATATAAAACCTCAATTTACTTTAGGCACCGAATTAATTTACCGCTACAACAAAGAAACCCAATTTTGGGGCGGAAATGAAGCTTATAGCATTGACAATAAAATCATTAGAGCTACAAACAACACAGTAGCCAAAGTAACTTCAGGCGAAAACATTTATAATACGTATTTATACGTAAACACACCTAGAAGAAACCAACCTTACACTTATTTTCCTGACATTAATGGAAATTTCTTTATTCAGAATATTAATGCAGTGAATTCCCAAATTGAATCGGATTACTCTTGGGTTTATTTTGCTTTAAACACTCCAAATATGCTAGATAAAAATATTTACATTGTGGGTATGTTTAACAATTACAATTTGAGTGACGAATATAAAATGGAGTTTGATAAAAATTCTGGTTTATATGAAAAAGCAATCTTGCTGAAACAAGGTTTTACCAACTATCAATATGTAGTTACCGATAAATCTGGAAAAATTGACAACGAAAACGCAATTGATGGGAATTTCTTTCAAACCGAAAACAATTACACAGCAATTGTATACTACAGAGGAAACAATGAACGATATGACCGAGTAATTGGAATTGCCAATACAAATAGTGAAGTCATCAAAAACTAAACATGGGGAGAAAAGATTTAAAATATCGCGGCACAAATTGCATCAACTGCGAAACACCATTAGATATTAGCGAAAAATATTGTCACCATTGCGGCCAATTAAACTCGACTAAAAAACTTGAAATAAAAGATTTTATCGAAGAGTTTTTTGCTAATTTTTACGCTTATGATTCACGTCTACGAAATTCCATAATCTCCTTATTTTCAAAACCCGGTGTTTTAGCACTAAAGTTTAACGAAGGCAAAAGACATACTTACGCCAATCCTTTTCGTTTATTTTTGAGTGTTTCAATAATTCTATTTATTACCTATAATTTATCAGAAGGAAATAATACCGAATCGCCCGAAGAAGTTAAAGTCGAAGAAAAACTAACCGATCAGCAAAAGCAAGATTTAAAAAAAATTGACAGTTTATCAAACAAAATAATTAGTAAAAATCAAAGAACCGGTTTTTTAATTGATAGTATTAGTAAACCTGAAATTGAACACAGCAGAGATTCTATTTTCAACAAACAATTCATAGATGAAAACATTTCTTCAGGTGGCAAACCTTTGATTTACACAGCACTTTCATTTAGAAATTTCCACAGAAAATATCCAGAAAAATCTACTGAAGAAGCATTAAAAGAATTGGGTTATGAAGCAAATTTCGTGTACACTAGCTTTTTTAATAAATCTAAACTTTTCAAATCAAATGATATCGAAGGTGAAGTTTTCGATTACTTCTATCAAAAACTTCCGTTTTTTATTTTTCTATCTTTACCTATACTAACCTTAATGTTTTGGTTGGTTTTCTATTCTAGAAAAATCAACTACACGGAACATCTGGTTTTCACTTATACCTTTTTCACTTTTGTTTTCATTTGTTTAATGATATTTAACTTAATATCGCTACTCAGTGAAGGCTTAGCCACTTTTTTAGAAGGAGTTTCATTTGCCTTTGTATTTCCAATTTACCTTTATAAATCTTTAAGAAATTTTTATCAACAAAGCCGTTGGATTACTGTTCTAAAATTCTTAATTTTGAATCCGTTATTCTTTTTATTATTAAGCATTTGCACCGCAATCATGATGGTAATAGGAATAATTTTATTTTAATGTATGGTTAGTCAAATTACTAAAGGCATAAAGATTTCAGTTTTAACTAGTTTTGAAGGTACTTACTTCAAAAACTACAAGATTCATTTTGCTTTTTCATATCATGTTACCATCGAAAATCAAAGTAAAGATTCGGTACAATTAACCACACGTCATTGGGAAATTTACGATGCATTAAACAATGTTGAAGTAGTAGATGGTGAAGGCGTAATTGGGAAAAAACCAGTTATCAAACCAGGCGAAAGCTACACCTATTCTTCGGGATGCTTGCTTTCTTCACCAATTGGTGCGATGAAAGGATATTTCAACATGGTGAACTTTACCTCAACTAGAAGCTTTAGAGTAATTATCCCTACTTTCAAGCTAAGTGCTCCTTTTGCTATTAACTAATAAGCGAACAAATTAGCTTCGTAACATTTGTTATCGATAATTCAAAATATACTTTGTATTTTTGTAATCGTTTACGATTATTTCGTAAATCTGAGTACAAATTTGTCTAATCTCAAAATACAACACCATGTTAAAAGGATTTTTTAATGTCCCAAAAGCGGTTAACGAACCCGTAAAATCGTACGCTCCAGGTTCTCCTGAAAGAGCAAAAGTTGCAGAAACATACAAAACCATGTGGAATGCTCAAGTAGAAGTTCCATTATATATAGGTAGCGAAGAAATTAAAACAGGCGACACAAAAAAAATGTCGGCTCCACACGACCACCAGCATGTTGTAGGTGTTTATCACCAAGCAGACAGAACCTTAGTAGAAAAAGCTATTACCGAAGCATTAGAAGCTCGCAAAAAATGGGCAGCAATGGCTTGGGAAAACAGAGCTGGAATTTTCTTAAAAGCAGCTGAATTATTAGCAGGTCCATACCGCGCTAAAATCAATGCAGCAACTATGATTGCACAATCAAAAACAATTCACCAAGCAGAAATTGATTCGGCTTGTGAGTTGATCGACTTCTTACGTTACAACGTAGAATTCATGACAAAAATATACGCAGACCAACCCGCTTCTACATCAGACATGTGGAACCGTGTTGAATACAGACCATTAGAAGGTTTTGTATATGCAATTACTCCTTTCAACTTTACCGCTATTGCAGGAAATTTACCTTCAAGTGCTGCGTTAATGGGGAATGTTGTAGTTTGGAAACCAGCAGCAACACAAGTATATTCAGCTAATGTAATTATGCAAGTTTTCAAAGAAGCAGGCTTACCAAATGGCGTTATCAATATGGTAATGGGTGATTCTGGAATGGTTTCTGACGTTGTTTTATCAAGTCCACATTTAGCAGGAGTTCACTTTACAGGTTCGACTGGTGTTTTCAATGACATTTGGAAAACCATTGGAAACAACATTGCAACTTACAAAACCTATCCAAGAATCGTTGGAGAAACAGGTGGAAAAGATTTCATCATTGCACATCCATCAGCTAATGCAAAACAAGTAGCAACTGGAATTTCTCGTGGTGCTTTTGAATTCCAAGGACAAAAATGTAGTGCAGCTTCTCGTGTTTACATTCCACAAAGTTTATGGCCAGCAATTAAGTCTAATTTAGAAGCAGATTTAGCTTCAATGAAAATGGGTTCTCCAGAAGATATGAGTAATTTCATTACAGCAGTTATTTCAGAAGCTTCATTTGACAAATTAGCACGTTACATTGATCAAGCTAAAAACGATAGCGATGCAGAAGTGATCATGGGAGGTAATTACGACAAATCAAAAGGGTATTTCATTGAACCAACAGTTATCTTAACTACAAATCCAAAATATACTACTATGGAAACCGAATTATTCGGACCAGTAGTTACGATTTATGTTTATGAAGATTTTAAATGGTCTGAAACATTAAAATTAGTAGACGAAACTTCTGAATACGCTTTAACTGGTGCGGTATTTAGCCAATGTCGTTATGCAGTAGAAGAAGCAACAGTGGCTTTACAAAATGCAGCAGGAAACTTCTACATCAACGACAAACCAACAGGTGCTGTTGTAGGAATGCAACCATTTGGAGGAGCAAGAGGTTCAGGAACTAACGATAAAGCAGGTTCAGCACAAAACTTATTGCGTTGGGCTTCTGTTAGAACGATTAAAGAAACTTTCGTAACACCAGAAGATTATAAATATCCGTTTTTAGGATAGTTCGAAGTACGAGTTTAGAAGTACGAAGTACAAAATAAAAAACCCGATTTTCAGTTGAGAATCGGGTTTTTTATTTTATAATTAATCACTTATTTTTTTATATCTAAGGCAATGAACCGTATTATTAGTTTCAAAAATTCATCAATTGTTAATTTTTCTCTTTTCCACTTCTTTTTTTATTCTGTATGGTATTTCAATAAGAGCTATAATTGAACTTAAAAACAATGGAATAATCAAAACCAAATCCCCTACAATTCTGCTTACATAAAACTTTAAAACTTCCCACAAAGGACTTGTGAAGTATATTATTGGGTTGCTAAAATATTCTAATGATTTCGGTGCTGTAAAAAATTGATACCAAAATACTGCAACAACAACTATCAACAATATCAATGTAATTCTGTTGTAAAAAATATAACAGATTAAAAAAGTGTATAAAAATAGATTTCTCAAAGCAAAAATTGCCTTAAAACTTTCTTCATTGTAACAAAGAATCAAATTCAAAATGATACAAATCGAAATAACTGAAATCACAAAATATTTAAATATCGAATATAGTTTTTTCATTAAATGTAAGTTGTCATTTACAGATCTTTTGGAAGTTTGCCGCTAACTAATCACTAATTACTTTTCACTAATCACTTATCTCTTATACTTCAACGGCAAATGCACCACTTTCTTCGTTTCAAAAAATTCATCAGTAAAGAAATCGGATAAATTGTATTGTGTTGCTTTTGGAAAATCTTTTAATTCTTCGGTTAAATCGCCACCTTTTAGATATAAAATTCCGTTGGCTAATTCGTGATTTTGTTTTTTAGCTACTTTGTCATCTACCCATTTTACAAAATCAGGCATGTTGGTTACAGCACGACTTACGATGAAATCAAATTCTTGCTTTACTAATTCGGCACGTTTTTGTTCGGCTTTTACGTTTTTTAATCCTAAACCTGCGGCTACTTCATTTACTACACGGATTTTTTTCGCAATAACATCAATCAAATAAAAATCAACTTTTGGAAATAAAATTGCTAATGGAATTCCAGGAAAACCACCACCTGTTCCTACATCCATAATTTTAGAACCTGGACGGAATTCTATAATTTTTGCAATTCCTAACGAATGCAAAACATGACGTGTATATAATTCGTCGATATCTTTTCGTGAAATCACATTAATTTTTGCATTCCAATCTTCGTATAACCCTTGCAATTTTTGAAACTGAAGTATTTGATTTTCAGATAAATCAGGAAATTGCTTTAAAATCTCTTCCATTCGTTAAATTTTACACAAAAATACGCTTTTTGATGAATAAAAAATGAGGAATATCATAAATGAAAAAATTATAATAATTATCTTTGACGAAATTTGAATACAATATTTATGAATACCACAACCCCGATTTTCTCAAAAGAGGACAATCTGAAATTTTTCAGAACTTTAAATAAACGAGTAAACGACTATTTCAAAGAAAACAAAATCAACAAAACTGGAAACTGGAAATTACACCTAAAAACGATTGTAATGTTCGGTCTTTTCCTTACACCATATTTTTTCCTTTTAGCTATGGATATGCCGTTTTGGGTATATTTATTATTAAACGTCGTAATCGGAATTGGAATGGCAGGTGTTGGAATGAACGTAATGCACGATGGTAATCACGGTGCTTACTCAACCAAATCTTGGGTAAACAAATTAATGGGCGGAAGTATCTACATCTTAGCCGGAAATGTATACAACTGGCAAGTTCAACATAACGTTTTACACCACACGTATACCAACATCATTGGTCATGATGAAGATTTAGAGGCAGGAAGAATTTTACGTTTTTCAAAAAATGCTAAATGGTATAGCTATCATAAATTCCAACATTACTATTCTATTTTTTTATATGGATTATTAACATTCAACTGGGCTATCACAACTGATTTCTTACAGATGAAACGTTATTTAAAAAGAAAATTATCCTACGGAGAAGCTAAAAGTCCTGCTTTCCAATGGACTACATTGGTAATTACAAAAATTATTTATTTTTCTATTTGGATAGTTTTACCTATTGTATTTGGTGTAACGTGGTGGAAAGTAATCATTGGATTCTTAGTAATGCATTACACGGCTGGATTAATCTTAAGTGTGGTGTTTCAATTAGCACACGTTGTCGAAGACACTGTAAATCCAATACCAGATGAAAACGGAGAAATCGAAAACACTTGGGCTATTCACCAATTGTTCACAACCGCAAACTTTGCCCCTAAAAATTGGTTGGTAAACTATTACACAGGGGGATTAAATCACCAAATTGAACACCATATTTTCCCTAACATCAGTCACATTCACTACGATAAAATTGCTGAAATTGTAAAACAAACGGCAGCTGAATGCAACTTACCATATCATGAGTTCAAAACAACTCGAGCGGCTATCGCTTCTCACTTCAAACATTTGAGAGAATTAGGAAGAAAACCACAATTAGCATAATAAATTAAGAGACGCGAGGAATCGCGTCTTTTGTATTAACTATAATAACTAACACACAATGAACCCGTTATCGGACAGAATCAACAACTTAGCCGTTTCTCAAACTTTAGCTATGGCGGCTTTGGCAAGAGAATTAAAAGCACAAGGAAAAGACATTATTAGCCTTAGTTTAGGAGAACCAGATTTCAACACTCCTGAATTTATTAAAGAAGCTGCAAAAAAAGCTATCGACGAAAACTACAGTACGTACACGCCTGTGGAAGGTTACTTAGAATTGAAAGAAGCGATTTGCAAAAAATTCAAAAGAGACAATAATTTAGACTACAAACCATCTCAAATTGTAGTTTCAACAGGAGCAAAACAATCGTTATACAACATTGCACAAGTAATGTTGAATGATGGTGACGAAGTAATTCTTCCAGCTCCATATTGGGTTTCGTATTACGAAATTATCAAACTTTCTTGCGGAGTTCCAGTTGAAGTTCCTACTTCTGTTGAAAGCGATTTCAAAATTACACCAGAACAATTAGAAGCTGCTATCACACCAAAAACAAAAATGATGTGGTTCAGTTCGCCTTGTAATCCAAGTGGTTCGGTTTACAATCGTGAAGAATTAACAGCTTTAGCTAAAATTTTAGAAAAGCATCCACACGTATATGTAGTTTCTGACGAAATCTACGAACACATCAACTTTTCAGGAACATTTTGCAGTATTGCATCTATTCCAGGAATGTTAGAAAGAACTATTACGGTTAATGGTGTTGCGAAAGCATTCGCGATGACAGGTTGGAGAATTGGTTACATCGGAGCACCAGAATTCATCGCAAAAGCATGTACTAAAATCCAAGGACAAGTTACTTCAGGAGCAAATTCTATTGCACAAAGAGCAACGATTACTGCTGTTGAAGCGGATCCAAGCGTATTAAATGAAATGGTTTCAGCCTTCAAAAGCCGTAGAGATTTAGTAGTGGGATTAGTGAAAGAAATTCCAGGATTCAAATTGAATGTTCCAGAAGGAGCGTTTTATGTTTTTCCTGATGTATCGTACTATTTTGGCAAAACTGTAAAAGGAACCGAAATCAAAAATGCAACTGATTTCTCAATGTTCTTATTGGCGGAAGCAAATGTAGCTACTGTAACTGGAGACGCATTTGGAAATCCAAATTGTATTCGTTTCTCTTACGCAACAAGCGAAGCTTTATTAACAGAAGCAATGAGAAGAATCAAAGAAGCGGTTTCTTAAAAACAAAAATATATTCAACACGAATTGCACGAATTGTCACGAATTAATTGGTGAAAATTAGTGTAATTCGTGTTTTTTTATGCCCTAAATTCTTGAAAAATAAAATTCAACTATGTTTTCCTCCATGGATTTAAGGATTAAAAATAATTAAAAAGAATCAGAGAAAATCCTTGTAATCCGTGGCTAAAAAAGAGATTCATTTAAAAAAATCAAATCAGAATTAGAAATCTTGGATTTTTTATAAGAACTTTGCACACTTTTTTTCGGCAAATCCCGAAAGATTAAAGATTTACAAATGAAGAAGAAGATTGAAATTTTAGCTCCTGCAAAAAACTTAGTACAGGGAATTGCTGCCATAAACAGTGGTGCCGATGCGGTTTATATTGGCGCTCCTTTATACGGCGCACGTTCAAACGCTACCAATTCTGTGGAAGATATTGCCGAATTGGTAAAATATGCACACTTGTTTAACGCTCAGGTTTTTGTAGTTATCA